>OJAI01001688.1_pt1 | contig 11197 bp, 11 predicted proteins | sample 1588891 | NCBI WGS metagenome assembly OJAI01 (sample SAMN03283255) | human gut metagenome | biome: human-associated habitat; material: feces | host: Homo sapiens | place: USA | collected 2013 | reverse complement strand
CACCGTTGTCGGTATCGTGCAGGCGGGTGAACCACACCTGCTTGCCCTTGCAGTCGGACTGCATGGAACGGCTGATCTCGTTCTCATAGCCCAGCACAGCGCGGCAGGGCTGCTTCTGGTACAGCAGGATGTTGCGCTTGGCATCAATGTACTCCTGCATGTCCTTGTGGTGGTCCAGATGGTTGGGGGTAACATTGGTCACCACGGCAATGTTGGGGCTGGAATGCATGCTGATGAGCTGGAAGCTGGAAAGCTCCACCACAGCCACATCCTCGGGAGCCACCTCGGGCAGCATGGGCAGCAGAGCTGCGCCGATGTTGCCGCCCAGATGCACCTTGCGGCCTGCGGCCTCGTAGAACTTGGAGATCAGGGTGGTGGTGGTGGTCTTGCCGTCGGAGCCGGTCACGGCTACGATCTCGCAGGGGCAGAAGTCGAAGAACAACTCCACCTCACTGGTGACCATGGTGCCTGCGGCCATGGCATCCTGCAGGGGCTTTTCAAAGTAGCCCACAAAGCCCGGGGTGCGCATGATGATATCCTGACCCTTGAAGCCATCCAGATAGTTTTCGCCCAGGCTCAGGTCGATGCCCAGCTCCTTGATGGTTGCAGCGTAATCGCCAAAGTCCTCCACGCTCTTTTTCTGGTCGCACAGGGTCACATGGGCACCCAGCTCCACAAACTCCTTGATCAGGGTCTTGTGGCTGACACCGGCACCAATGAAGGCCACTTTTTTGCCTTTGATGAGTTCAATCAGTTTCTGCTGATCCTTCTGCATAAAAACAGTTCCTCCTCCATAATATCGTATTCAGAACGCACCTCAAAACGGGTGCAGAGATGTTTCGCTGTACCATTATAGTCCATTTAGCCGCAATTGGCAACGGAAAAACGCCCTTTTTGCCCCAAAAAGCAAGGTAAATTCACAATTCTGCAATTGTATTTTGCCGCTGTTTCTGCTACACTTGTCGAAGCAGAGTGCTTTTTGTATACAAAAAGCCTTTTTCGCAAATACCATAGAATGAGGTCATCCCCTTGAAACAGTTCTTCCGTATTACCGCAGCAGTGCTTGCTGCTGCGTTCCTGCTTGCGCTCACCGGCTGCGGCAGCAGTTCCAGTGCGCCAAGCTTTACATGGTTCGTGGATACCATTCCCGCAAACCTTGACCCGCAGGTAGCTTCTGCTGCCCCGGACGTGATCGCCTGCGAGAACCTTTACAGCGGGCTTGTCCGCAAAAAAGCGGATGGCGAGATCGTGCCCGATCTGTCCGAGAGCTGGACGGTCTCCTCCGATGGCAAGACCTACACCTTCCAGATCAAGGACGGCCTGACCTACAAGGCCGTTAAGGGCGCTTCCACGGATCACACCATCACTGCCGAGGACTTTGTGTTTGCATTCCGGCGCATATTCCAGCCGCAGACAAATTCCCCTTATGCCGTGGAGTTTGCCGCCCTTGAGAACAGTGCTGCCGTGCTGGCTGGCACAGCCGATGCCAGCACGCTGGGCGTTTCGGCCGCCGGCCCGCTGACGCTGGTGTTCCGCCTGAGTGAAAAGGACGACAACTTCCTTGCCAAGCTCACCCTGCCCGGTGCCATGCCCTGCGATGAAGCATTTTTTGAGAGCACCCGCGGCACCTACGGCCTGACCGCCAAGACCACCCTTTCCAGCGGCAGCTTCTATCTTTACAACTGGACGGCCAGCGGCCTGTTCCTGCGCCGGGATGTCTCCTCCCCCATGATCGGCAGCCTGCGTCTGGTGCAGAACACCGGCAGCACCGGCAAGAGCGCCGCCCAGCTCATTGCAGACGAAAAATGTTCCGCCGCGCTGGACGACACCGGCGAGGATACCTCGCTGCAGTCGGTGGATTACTCCGACACCACCTGGGCACTGCTGTTCAACAGCGCCGAAGATTCTGTGTTTGCCGATCAGGAACTGCGGCAGGCGCTTGCCGGCATCGCCCGGGAGAATGTGGATGTGCCCTCTTCCGGTCTGTACACCGCTGCCGAGGGTCTTGTGCCCACCGGCCTTTCCGTGGACGGCATCGATTACCGCAAGTCTGCCGGGAACCCGCTGCCCACCATCACCGACCCCCGTACATTGTACCTGAATGCACGGCAGGGCATGGCCAGCTCGGATTTTTCCGGCGTGACCATCCTGCTGCCGAAGGAAGCCGGCCTGACCGAACTGGCCGAGCAGATCAACGGCGCATGGCAGAAGGACTGCTCCCTCTTCTTCTCGGTGGAAGAGGTGCCGCAGGAGGAGTTCGACAAACGCCTTGCAGCGGGCAGCTACACCATTGCGCTGGCTCCCATCCGCGCCGAAGGCGGCAGCGTATACCAGATGCTGCAGCAGTTCACGGCCGAGGGCGGCGGCCTGACCGGCTGGTCCGACCCCATCTACTCTCAGCGTCTGGCTGAGAGTGCCCAGCAGACCGGCAGCGCCCGCTGTGCCCTGCTGGCCGATTGTGAGCGCCAGCTGCTGGAAGGCTGCGCCGTGGTGCCGCTGCTGGGCCAGAACAGGTGTCTGCTGGTGGCGAACGGCATCACCGGCCTTGTGTTCGACCCCTTCACGCCGGTGCTGGACCTGACCGATGCCCAGAAAAACTGACATTCTCCGGCCCTTGACAATCCCGTCCCTCTTTGCTACAATAAATGAGCAACTTGCAGGGTTAGCTCATCCGGTAGAGCGGCTGCTTCCCAAGCAGCAGGCGGCGGGTTCGGGTCCCGTACCCTGCTCCAAAAACAAACGGCAAACCGTGGAATATCGGTTTGCCGTTTTTGCTTACAGCCGCTCCCTGCAAAATACGAAAGGACTCTGCCATGATCTTTGTTCCCCTGCTGCATTACTTCAAATGCAAAAATTCCTACAGCGGCAACGAATACGGCCTGCGATACCGGATGATCCCCGGCAAGCGCACCGTGCCGGACCCGGACGGCGGCGAGGGTGCCGCAAAGGAGGAAAGCATCCTCACCGTGGACTACTGGCCGGACCCCTGGACCATTGAAAAGACCGACCCTGCCCTGCGGGTGCAGAAGGTGTTTCCGCTCACCGACGAGGGCCGGGAGGCCACAGCCGCTTTTTTGCAGGACGCGTTCAATGCCGATCCTGACCGCTGGAAAAACTGCCCCAGCATGATGGACAGCGACCCGTGGGAGCCGCCTGCTGCCGAAGCCGAGCCGGACAAGCCGAAGGAATAAAACATGATCTATCGTTTAAAAGAACTCAAGGGCGATACCATTGCAGTGCCGCAGCTGGTGTTTTCTAAACTGGGCATCGCCGAAGAATACAATGTGCGCGTGGCTCTGTATGTGCTGGCGACCGGCATCACCGACCCGGACAAGATCTGTGCCGACCTCAAGTTGCGCAGCCGCATCAGCGCCGAGAGCGCCCTCTCCTTCTGGGCGGGCGCTGGCCTGCTGGAGCGGTACGAAGAGAACGCTGCACCGGGCGAGGAACCCAGCGCCCCCGCACCCATGACCTGGGCCGAGATCGCTGCGGCCAGCCGCACCGACCCCATGATCTCCAGCCTGATCGACTGCGCACAGACCGGCTTTGCCCGTCCGCTGACCCACAGGGAGATGGAAAAGCTGGTCAACCTTTATATGCAGGAGGGCTTTGCGCCGGAGACCGTGATGCTGTGCACCGCCTACGTTGCCAGCACCGGCCGCAGCACCATGGCCGCCGTAGTGCATGAGCTGAAGGTGTGGCGCACCGAGGGCGTGGAGACCGGTGAGCAGGCCGATGCCCACCTCAAACTGCTGGCACTGCGCCAGAGCCGCGAGCAGTATGTCAGCGGCCTGCTGGGCATCTCCACCGACGAGCTCACCCTGGGCGGCCGCAAGGCCATTGCCCGCTGGTACGAGGTGTACGGCTACGATGACGCCATGGTACAGGAAGCTGCTGTGCAGGCAGGCCCCAAGCGGGACCTGTGGTACTGGAACAGCATCCTGAAAACCTGGAACGCCAAGGGCCTGCGCACCATCCACGACGTGCGCGGCCCGGTGGCCGATGCCGGAGCCAGCCGGAACATCCGGGTGGACCGTGAAGCCCCCAGCGGCAACGATTTTCTGGGCAACAGCAGCCTTTCTGCGTCGCTCAACCGGCTCAAAAAGCGCTCCAACACATAACACGAGGTTACCCATATGCGTACCAAAAACGAACTGTATCAGGAAGCTTTGCGCACCGTAGCCGCCCGGCGGCAGATGGCCCGTGCCCGGGCCGAGGATGCCCGGGCCGAGGCAGAGGCCGCCGTGCCCGCCCTGCGCCACGCTGAGGACGAGGTGCGGGTGCGGGGCATCCGCTGCGCGCTGGCAGGCGCTGCCGGAAAAGACCGCACCGAAGCCGCCGCCGCACTGAGCAAAGCCCGGCAGGAGCTCACCGCCTTGCTGGCCGCCAGCGGCCGCCCTGCGGATGCACTGGAGCCAAAATTCACCTGCAAGCTGTGCCAGGATACCGGCAGCGTGCAGGGCCGCACCTGCACCTGCGTTCATAAGCTGATGCAGGGTCTGCGACGGGAGGAGATCGAGGCGCTGTCCAGCCTGTCCATTTCCAGTTTTGACACCATGGAGCTGCGGTACTACCCCAACACCATGGACGAGAAGCTGGGCGAGCCTGTCCGCACCTACATGGGCGGCCTGCTAGAGGATCTGCGCAGCTACGCTGAGGAATTCGACCACAACAGCGAAAGCCTGATGCTTTTTGGCAACGCGGGGCTGGGCAAGACCCACGCCGCCCTTGCCATTGCGGGCATCGTACTGCAAAAGGATTTTGACGTGATCTACGTTTCCAGCCCAGACTTCTTCGGCAAGCTGGAAAACGCCCGCTTCGACTCCTCCGAGGATGCCGAGACCCTGCTGCGCACCGCCTCAGCCGCCGACCTGCTGATCCTGGACGATCTGGGCACCGAATTCGTCACCCCCTACTTCATCACCACTTTTTACAGCCTGCTGAACAACCGCCTGGGAGCCGGTCTGCCCACCATCGTCACCACCAACATTGCGGATGGTTCCCTGCTGGAAAAGCGATACACCGAAAAGATCTCCAGCCGCCTTTCCTCCTTTGTCCCCTGCCTGTTTGCGGGCGAGGACATCCGGGGCCTGAAAGCGGCGGAGTAAGACAAGGAGGTTTCCCCCATGAGCTTTGAGCGCACTACGTCCTGCGGCGTGATCTCCGGCACGGCCTGCCAGTGGCCGGGCGTTGCCGCTTACAAGGGCATCCGCTACGCCACCGCCGGGCGGTGGGAGTTCCCCGTCCCCGTCACCCACTGGGACGGTGTCTACGATGCCACCCGGTACGGTGCCTGCTGTTACCAGCCCCGCGCCTTCTATGACGAAGCCGCCGCACCCGGAAAAGCCTTCTACTACAACGAGTTCCGCAAGGGCGAAACGTATACTTACAGCGAGGACTGCCTGTTCCTGAACATCTGGGCCCCTGCTGGCGCAGCCCCCGAGGACAAGCTGCCGGTCATCTTCTACATTCACGGCGGCGGCTTTACCGGCGGCTGCGGCCACGAGAAACACTTCGACGGCCCTGTCTGGCCCACCAAAGGCTGCGTGGCTGTGACCATCAACTACCGGCTCGGCCCCATGGGCTTTGTCTGCCTGCCCGAGCTGGCTGATGAGGCCGGATCCACCGGCAACTATGCCTTTCTGGATCAGCTGGCGGCCCTGCAGTGGGTGCGCGCCAACATCGCTGCCTTTGGCGGCGATGCCAACAACATCACCATCATGGGCCAGAGCGCCGGTGCCATGAGCGTCCAGCAGCTCGTCCTCTCCCCCATCACCAGGGGGCTGTTCTCCAAGGCCGTGATGAGCAGCGGCGGCGGCGTAAGCCAGATGCTGACGGCCAAGCCCGCTGAGGCCCACTACCCGTTCTGGAAGCAGGTCATGGAGACCGCCGGGTGCAGCACGCTGGCCGAGTTCCGTGCCCTCGCCCCCGCCCAGCTGTTTGCAGCCTGGGATGCCGTCCGCACCCAGCCCCAGTTCAAGGGTCTGGGCTGCGAGCCTGTGGTGGATGGCCGTTTCCAGGTCAAGACCGGCCCCGAGACGCTGGCTGCCGACGAACAGCACCATATCCCTTGCCTCATCGGCTTCACCAGTGAGGATATCGTTCCGCCCTACCTCTACCAGATGGCTCAGGACTGGTGCGCCCGGAACGCCGACAGCTATGGCTGGTTCTTCGACCGCCAGCTCCCCGGTGATGACCGTGGTGCCTGGCATTCCAGCGACCTGTGGTACTGGTTCGGCACGCTGGCTCACTGCTGGCGGCCCTTCACTGAGAAGGACACCGCCCTCAGCGCTCAGATGGTGGATTACCTGACCAACTTTGCCAAGACCGGCGACCCCAACGGCGCAGACCTGCCCCAGTGGCAGACTGTTACCGCCCAGCAGACCGATTTCCTCCGTCTGGGGGAGGAGCCCACCCACATGGGCAGCATAGATGTCCAGAAGCTCCTCTGGACGATGCAGAACGTCCCCGCCGTGGGGGAATAAGCCCCCGCTCGAATCACCTCAAACCCCAGAAAAAACAATATCCCCCGCTGCAGACGTGCCAAAACACGCTTTGCAGCGGGGGATATTTTCTTATTTGAGTTATGCGCCGTGGGCGTTTACGCTCCGGGGCGGATTGACACGCCGGAACTTCAATGCACGTTCCGGAGTCGTTTCCGGGCAATCCTCATCAAAAGTAATGGGCATTTTCTTGGCCTGTTCCAGCTCTGCCAGCTCTTCTTTTGTGAAAGCCAGCTCTTTCTGCATCTCTGCGGAAAATTTATTCACATTTACCATAATAGAGCCCCCTCTCAAAATTCGTTGCCAGTCTTGCTGAGATCAGCCGTGTCACATCCGTTTTTTCTCCGTTTTCTTCTACACGGATGCGCTCTGTATACACCACAAACAGGATCTCGTTTACCTTGCCGATCAGTGTATTTCCCTCCGTACAGTAAACTTTACCTGCGGAAGTATCACCGATCGTATCATAACGCGGCTCCTCATCGCTGTGTGTGTCATCATAAAACTCAATGCGGTCATAGTCAAAGAACACACGCGCCGCACTTTTAAAGGAAAGACCATGCTTGCGGATATTGATCTGGTTCTTTTGTTCGTCATACTCAAAGGCCATTCCACCCATCGTAAAACTCACCAGTCGGTTCTCCAATATCGTGCACACTCTCTTTCCATGGTGTTCTTTTCTTTATCTTACCATAGCTTCGTCATTTTTGCAAGCACTCTTCTTCAAATAATACCCAATGCCGATGGCATCTGCCAGTGCCCAGCCGATGGGCACACTGAGCCAGATGCCGGTAACCCCCAGCGGCGTGGCAGAAAACAGATAGGCCAGCGCCACACGGGTGCCAAGGGAGGCAATGGTCAGGATGACCGACATCCCCGGCTGGTTGACCGCCCGGTAGTAGCCGTAGAGCAGGAAGAGCACGCCAATGCCGATGTAGCATGCACCCTCGATGCGGAGGTATTGCACGCCCCCCGCAATGATCTCGGTCTGAGCCGGGTCGATGAAAATCCCCATAAGCGGGGCGGCAAAGGCGCAGACCAGCACGCTGATGACGATGCAGAACACCGCGCTTGTCAGCCCGGCACTGCGGATCCCTTTTTTGATGCGGTCCGGCTGGCCTGCCCCGTAATTCTGGGCCACATAGGTCGAGAACGCGTTGCCAAAATCCTGCACCGGCATATAGGCAAAGGAATCGATCTTCACCGCTGCCGCAAAAGCCGCCATGATGACCGTGCCGAAGCTGTTGACCAGACCCTGCACCATCAGGATGCCAAAATTCATAATGGACTGCTGAACGCTGGTCATCACCGAAAGATTCAGGATATTGGCAAGGTTCTTCCGGTCCCACCTGCAGTCTGTCCGTTTCGGGCAGAGCTGCGGGAACTTTTTCAGGGTGTACAGGCCAATGCCCACGCCGGACACATACTGAGAAAAGACAGTTGCCCCGGCGGCCCCCTTCACACCCCAGTCAAGCACAAGGACACAGACCAGATCCAGGATCACGTTCAGGATGGCTGATACAGCCAGAAACGCCAGCAGCACCACGGAATTGCCGATGGCCCGCAGAAGGTTTGCGAAATAGTTATACAAAAAGGTGGCCGCAATGCCCAGAAAGATGATGAGCAGGTAGTCCTTCATCAGCGGACAAAGCTCTGCGGGCACCCGCAGCAGCCACAGAATGCCGTTCAGCCCCAGATAGACCAGCAGGTTGAGCACCAGGGCGATGCCCGCAATAAACAGGAAGGACTGGAACACGCTCTGCCGCATCTTCTCGGTCTCGCCGCTGCCATACTGCATGGACACAGCCGCGCCGCTGCCCATGCACAGGCCCAGCAGGATCGAGGTCAGGAAGGTCATCAGGGTATAGGAGGACCCTACCGCCGCCAGCGCATCCGCGCCGAGGAAGCGGCCCACCACCCAGGTGTCGGCAATGTTGTACATCTGCTGCAGCAGGTTGCCGAACATCAGCGGCAGGGCAAACAGCAGGATATTCTTTGTAATGGGTCCTTGGGTCAGACTGTGCTGCATGGGGTCATTTTCTCCTATCCCTATCTCAGACATTTCAGCAGAATTTTGCGCGGTATTCCTTGGGTGTGCAGTGCTTGATCTCCCGGAAGGTCTTGATGAAGTAGCTGCCATCTGCAAAGCCGCACTCCATCCCGATCTCGCCCGTCTTGAGCCGGGTGGAGCGGAGCAGCTCGGCGGCCTTTTCCACCCGGAACTGCTTGACATACTGGATGGGCGTGATGCCCAGCATCTGCCGGAAGCTGCGCAGGCAGGCGCTCTCGCTCAGGGCCACGCTGGCCGCGATGCGTTCCACGGTCAGCTCCTCGGCATAGTGCTCCTCCACAAAGCGGAGCATCTGCTTCATCCGCTCGGCGGCGATCTGCTCCTGCTGGGAGACCTTGGTCTTGCCGCCCACGCACTGGGTGCTCAGCAGCCGCAGCGCCGCAGAGAGATAATAACGCACCCTGTTCTCGTAATCAAAGGGCTCCACGGCAACCGCCTGCCAGGCTTCCCGCAGGCAGGCAAGCACCTGCGCCTGCCAGGGCACAGCCCCATCCAGCAGAAAAAACGCCGGGGCATCCGGCTGGAGCATGGGTCGGATGAGCTTCTGCCAGAAGATGGTGTCCATTCCACCCACCAGCCGGGGATGGAACACACCCGAGTGAAGCAGGGCCTCCCCTTTTTCCGCATGCTCCACCGCGTGGAGGATGCCGGAGTTCAGGAACACGCCCTGATTCGTCTGCAGTGTCACCCGGGTCTTGTTCACGTCCACCGTCAGGGGGCCTTTCATGGCCAGAATGTACTCAAACTCCTCGTGCCAGTGCCAGGCCACCGAATAGCTTTTCAGGTTCTCCGCGTAGCAGGCAATGGGGAACAGGGCGCTGCCATGCTGGACCATTTCCCGCCCCTCGGCATCGGCCACAACATCCTGCTGGAAGGTCAGCCCGGTAACGATATTGGCAGCAGAAACACAGCTTGTCTGAAACGCCATATTGAACAATTCCTTTCCGCAATACTTTGAATATTTTTTGTCAATGCCGGTTTTGTTGTACAAATCGGGTGTTTTTGTTCTATCTATCATGCCGGTTTCGTGGTATTATTTCATCAGAACCAGCAAGCACAGTATAACACCGCAGGGGGCGGAAAACAACCCCCGGCGCGGCTTGATCCGGTTCCCGAGAAGCGTTCCCCACGGGCAGCCTGGCCCGGGAGACTCTTCCAGAATAAAACATTTCTTTGTGGGAGGTATTTCTATGCTTCGCATCCAGTATCTTGATAAAGACCGTTTCATGCAGCAGGTAGCCGCCAGCCGCGGCAGTGTGCTCCTGCACCTGGACAATGGCGAGACCTGCGACCTGAAAAAGGACAGCGCCGCCACCGAGCTGTTCCAGATGATGAACGCTCCCTCCAAGGGCTTTGACATCTCTGTCACCGACCCTGCTGATGTCACCGGCTTCCTGCACTACATGCTTGAGGCCGGCCGCAGAGAGCGCGCCGCCTGCTGACCCTTCGACATTCTCCTTTTTTCGCATATTACAGCAATGTAAAACGCCCGCTCCGGGGTCAGAAGCCGGAACGGGCGTTTTACGTTTGTTCTGTTACAGGATGCACCGGCTGATGGCCCGTGCCACCGCCAGCAGCTCATCCTGCCCGATGAAGCCGAACTTTGCCTCGTGCTCATCCGCAAAGCAGACCGTCAGCTCCGAGGTCTGCAGCGGGTCGCCAAAGCCTGCCGTCTTGATGCCGTAATGCAGGATCTTGCGGTAGGGCAGCACAAAGATCTCCTGCCGGGTACCGGTCATCCCCTGCATATCCACCATAAAAATGCGGTGGGTGGTGAACACGGCCTGATCGCGCACGGTCTTGTAAGCGCCCACGATCTGCTCACCGTCCAGCAGCAGCTCCTGCACATTTTTGCAGATCTCCTTTTCCTTGATGCGGATGAGGTTCTGCATCGGTTTGTCCCGAAATTCCATAACACACTCCCCTTTCGGCTTGTCCGGATGTTTGGTCAGCCCCATTGTAGCATCTCAGGCGGCGGTTGACAAGCCTTTGCGCTCCCTCTCGCCTTTTTGTTCCGGATGTGCTATACTGGGCAGGAACATCACAATCACCCGGGAAATGAGGTTTTGACCCATGGAGATCATCATCCATCAGGCAATTTTGCATGTGCTGGACACCACGCTGGACGCGCCGGTGCTCAGCGGCGGCGGCATGGAGCTGACTGCCGAAAAGACCGCCTACTTACAGAATCATATCGAAAAGCTGCTGGCCAGCGATGAGATCCGCCAGTGCCGCCCCCTGCCGGATTCGGCTTTCCGGAACGAGCTGGAGCACAATCAGGATTTCATTGATCTGTCCTGCCGCATTGCGGGGGTGCTGTTCGATTACATGCACGCCCACACCACCATCCCCGGGGCTGACCTGGCCGTGGTGGATTTCACCCGGGACGGCGCGCCCTGGCTGGGCATCCTCAAGCTGAACTATAAAAACGGCTACACCCACTACACCGAGACCGTGGAAGGTGCCCCGGTCAACTCCATCATCCAGCAACGGGCCTGCCTGCCCACCCAGAGCGGCAAGGTGGAGGAGGGTGCGCTCGTCAACCTGACGGACTACTCCATGCGCCTACTGGAAAAGAAATACGACATCGACGGCCACAAGGAGTTCTACCTCTCCTCTGTTG
>OJAI01001685.1_pt1 | contig 11208 bp, 10 predicted proteins | sample 1588891 | NCBI WGS metagenome assembly OJAI01 (sample SAMN03283255) | human gut metagenome | biome: human-associated habitat; material: feces | host: Homo sapiens | place: USA | collected 2013 | reverse complement strand
TGAGGCGGTAATAAGGGGGATAATGAAACATCTGCCGCTCGGCAAGCTGTCCGTCGACCATGCCTTCGTAGTCGTTGGCAATTACCTGAGGGATGATGGGATGCTCAATGCTCTTGGTCTGCAACACTACCCTGCCCCTTTTATTCTTCCGTCCGGCACGCCCTGCCACCTGCGCCATCAACTGGAAAGCACGCTCATAGGCACGAAAATCCGGATAGTTCAGCATCGTATCCGCATTCAGAATGCCTACCACGCTTACGTGGTCAAAGTCCAGCCCTTTGGAAACCATTTGCGTACCGATAAGAATATCCGTCTTTCCCTGTTCAAAATCGGCGATGATACGCTCGTAGGCCGCGCGTGTGCGGGTGGTATCCAGGTCCATACGGGCAACGGTCGCTTCGGGAAACAGGAGTTTGACGTCGTCCTCTATCTTTTCCGTACCGAAACCGCGGTTGCGCAAGTCCGTTCCTTCGCAAGCGGGACAGATGCGGGGCAGTTGATAGGTATATCCGCAATAGTGGCAGGTCAGCTGGTTCAGTCCTTTGTGATAGGTCAGGCTGACATCGCAGTTCTTACATTTGGGAACCCACCCGCACGTATGGCATTCTATCATCGGGGCAAACCCCCTGCGGTTCTGAAACAGAATAACCTGTTCTTTCCGCTCCAGTGCCTCGCGGACATATTGCAGCAACAAAGGGGAAAAGGGCCCGTTCATCCGCTTCTTGCGCTGCAACTCCTTGATGTCTACCGGAATAATCTCCGGCAACTGTATCTCCTTGTACCTCTCCTTCAGCTCCACCAGCCCGTACTTTCCGGACATGGCGTTGTGCCAGGTTTCTATGGAAGGCGTCGCCGTGCCCAGCAGAGTCTTGGCGCCATACAGCGCAGCCAGCACAGTGGCGGCATTACGTGCATGGTAGCGGGGGGCGGGGTCCTGTTGCTTATATGTATTTTCGTGCTCCTCGTCCACGATAACCAGGCCCAGCTTGCGGAAGGGCAGGAACACGGAAGAACGCACTCCCAGAATGATGTCATATCCGCTGTCCGAAAGCTGTTTCTGCCAAATTTCCACCCGTTCGGCATCCGGAAACTTGGAGTGATAGATGCCCAGACGCGAACCGAACACCCGTTGCAGCCTTTCGGTAATCTGTGTGGTCAGGGCTATTTCCGGCAACAGATACAGCACCTGCTTCCCTTGCCGGATAACTTTTTCTATCAGATGGATGTAAATCTCCGTTTTTCCGCTGGACGTGACTCCATGCAGCAAACAGACGTTCTTTGTCCGGAAACTTTCCACAATGCTGTCGTATGCCCGCTGCTGATGCTCGTTCAAAGGATTTAAAGGGAGGGTTGTCCGGGCAGCGGCTGCATTCAGCCTGCCTATTTCCTGCTGGTATACCTCAAAGACCCCGCGTTCCACCAACCCGTTGAACACGGCAGGCGTAGCGGAAGTCCGCTGCAAAAGTTCCTTCTTGGTGACTTCTTTCGGCGTTTTGCCCAAACAGGCGGAAAGTTCGATGTACTTCATCAGCAAGTCCAACTGTTTGGGAGCGCGACGCTGCAGTTCGTCAAAGAAGAAATGCAGACGGTGTTCGTTGCCTGCCGCTTCCGTCAGGCGTACGCGGGTCTCGGTCTTGGGCTTGTAGGTGCGCTTCAGTTCTTCTTTCACAAAGACCGCCTCTTTATCCAGCAAGGATTTAATTACGGACAGGATATTCCTGATGCCGCTCTCCTTTTCCAGTTTCGTAATGCACTGTTCCGGCTCCGCGGCAAGCAGGTCCAGTATCTTCTGTTCCTTTTCGGGCAGTTGCACATCCGATTCGAAATCAGGATTATACTCCACGATGGTCTCGCTCTCCAGCTTCAGGCCTGAAGGAAGCGCCGCTTTATAGACATCGCCCCGGGTACAGAGATAATAATCCGCCAGCCAGTCCCAAAACCTAAACTGCTCGGACAGCAGGATGGGATGCGCATCCAGCAGGGCACTCACTTCCTTCACCTCGTACCCGGCCGGTGCGGAATAGTGTATGTTCTGCACAATAGCCGTATAGTATTTCTTCCGTCCGAAAGGAACGACCACCCGGCAGCCAATCTGTACACTCTCCGCCATATCCTCCGGCAGCGAGTATGTAAAGCAGGCATGCAGGGGAAGGGGCAATATGACATCTACGAACTTTTCCATTGCAACGGCAAAGATAACGTAAAAAAACGGCGTTGCCAATCAAAATCGACAACGCCATACAGAGATAATCCCGTTATATCTTTAGAACAGGTAAGCAGCGGAAATCTGCCAGGTCTTATTCTTTGTTCCGATAGCCTCACTGACAGTCTTCCAGGTGAACGAGTCGCCGCAAGGAATCGTATAGTTGAAACCTATCTGCAAATGCCGAACCAGTTTCACACCGGCTCCCACATTGATACCCACCTGCGCTTTCTTGCTTTCCAGCTTTCCAATTTCAAAATTCTTATCACCCTTGAAGTTGAAGAAGAAGTCCGGACCGGCCGCTACATAAATACCCAGCATACTGCCCAGACCGATGGAATATTTCAGATTGACAGGTATGTCCAGCCCCGATTGCTTCATATCAAGACCTTCCATCTTATCGCCTTTCTGAGAATACAGCAACGCACCGTCCACTCCCAGTCCTATAACAGGAATCGTTATTTCCGCCATAGGTCCGAAAAAGAATCCGGTAGAGTTGTCTTTCATTCCTTCGAACTTGAGTTTCGACAAGTTCACACCGCCTTTCACACCAAACTTAATCAACTGAGCTTGGGCAGGCATAGCCAATGCCATGCAGCATACAGCTATCATAAAAACACTAAAGAACTTTTTCATAATTCAATACGTTTAAATTTCGCGGACAAATATATGCAAATTATCCCTTAAAAAAACAATAAGCATTCCGAATTGTTCAAAATTAAAACAAGAGTTCCGGTGCGCCACCGATGGGAGACCTTCCCAATCTCCAGCCCGGAGCATTCCGTATGCCGGTGTTTTTCCACGACATCCCTTATGTATAAAGGAGAAATACCCTATACAAAAGCCTGCTATACTGCATTGTTTTCCTCGTCCTGCAACTGCGGGCTGTACGGCCCGCATATGGAAACCGTACGGCCCGCAACCGGCAACCGGAGAGCCCGCAGTTGGAAAACGAGGTTTTACATCCGGCTTTCCTACATTATACATGCTGTAAAACGACAAAACCAACGGGCAACGGTGCCATTAAACCGCAGAGTTTGGAACGCTCCGCCCTTGAAAAACAGAGGTTTTTAACCGCCGTTAACAAATTTCGCTTCACATAGGTTTTACTTCTGTGTATAAGCCTGTTACAATAAAAAAGAAGGATAAAAGTGACGACCGGAAGTGACGACAAACAATTGGTCAACACTCTCGTCACCGTTGTCAACACTCTCTCTATCCCCCTTCTGCAAAGGGATAGAACGCTACCGGTGACGAGTGACGAGAAAAAACGTGTTTTCTTTTTAGGAGATTACAAATGCAAGATAGGCATCGGAAAGCATAGATTGACTACCTTTGCAAAACATTATTCAAAAAAACACATTTCTTTATTACGGAGTATGATAGAAATCAGGAAAACAGAGATTGCAGAACTCGGCATCCTTATGGAGCTCTTTGAACAGGGAAAGCGCATCATGCGCAAAAGCGGAAACTTGAAGCAGTGGACCGGCGGCTATCCCGATGAAGAACTTGTAAAGAAGGACATCGAGAACGGAAACAGCTACGTATGCCTCGATGAAGAACGGAACATAGTAGGGACTTTCACCTTCATACAAGGGAACGACCCTACTTACGCCCGAATTTACGAAGGAGCCTGGAGTGACGATACGCGTCCCTACGGCGTCATCCACCGCCTGGCAAGCACGGAGCAAAGCAAAGGGGTGGCATCCGCCTGCCTGCAATGGTGCTACCGCCAGATTCCCAACCTACGGGCAGACACGCATCGCGACAACCATATCCTGCAACACATCCTCAAAAAGCACGGCTTCCAATATTGCGGCATCATATACCTGCTGAATGGAGACGAACGGCTGGCTTTCCAGAAGCTGTAGCAACGGCACACGCACCAAACTCATACGGGCCGGCTGCCGCCGTATTTCTTCTTCAGCTCCTCCACGGTTGTTCCGGTGAAATACTCTTCCACGAAATCCCAACGCTGGTCGTCGGTCAGAGTATCCGTACCGAAGAAAAAGGAGAACAGCTCAATCTGCTCCTCGAAGATACGTTCGTTCGTGTCCAGTATAAGATTATGATATTCGTCGGAATCCGCCAACTGTTGCAGAAGTTCCGGGTTATCGAACCGTACATGCACGCAAGGCGTACCGCCTCCCTCGACGCTGAACGACAGGCAGTCGAGCATGGAAAGAAGGTTGAGCAACATATTCAAATCGGAGAACGGAGTGCAATAGAACAGCAAGCGGTCGCCCCTGTTGCCTGCGATACGCTGGGCGAACAGCTTCTGATAACGGGACAGAAGCAGGTCGAAACCTTTGGTGACGGTAAACGAGAGTTCGTTCGAGTCTTTCTTCTTGACGCTGCTGATGTAACTCACGCTGCGCCCCTCCTCGGTGCGGCTTTCCAGCAACGAACCGATGAAACGTTTGGCCGACGGCACATCCATGCCGTGCTCGGCAAACACCGCACGCAACTCCTCTTCATCGAAACGGCCTTTTGACTTCAGCAAAGCTGTTTTCAGCATCGATACCAGGCTCTTGAACAAAGCATCCATACGCTGGCGGATAACCGTTGCATCCTCTTTCAGCAACACCTCGTGCTTGCCCACTGAAACAGCACGTGAACCTTCCCACAACATGCCGCTGTTCAGTTTCTGCTTGAACTCCCTGTATCCCAACTCCGGAAAACGCTCTTCCCAAAGAGTGTCCAAACGGGCACGGTAGACTCCCTCTTCACCGTCCACCCCGGTAAGATAGGCATGGAATTCGCGCGCAAAGGCATCGCCCGTCTTGTCCTGGATGTAACCCTCCGTCAACAGATTTTGCGGACTCACCTCCAGCAGACGTGTGCCGTAGCGTTGCTCCAAATCATCCTCCAGCCACAGCAGGGCCGTTTTGATAAGCTGCCCCAACTCGGCCTCGTACTCCAGCTTATTCTTGGTACGCGGCAGCTTCACCACGAACTCAAAGTCGGACAGGGAAACAAGTATCTCTTCCTTCTTCCCTTTCATCCGATATACCTCCATGAGCTTCTTCAGGATAAGTTCCAGTTGGTCCTGCCCGATGTTGCCGGTCTGGTGCAGACGCTTCATGTAATAAAAGTCGCGTTCGTGATAATCGGTGGCGGCAATACCCTGCACGTCCGCATCACGGGCGGCACGGCCTATTTCCTGAATGTAATCGACAAACGTGCTGGAAGGCGCCACGTGGTAAACACGGTCGATGTCGCTGATGTCCACTCCCATGCCGAAAGCTTTTGTAGCAACAATCATCCGCTTCGTGCCCTCTTTAAAGTCCCTGACGATGGCAGCCTTCTGCGCCTTGTCCTTCTTGCCGTAGTAAGAGGCCACCAAACGCCAGTCGGCAGGAGCCACCCAGGTCTTGATACGCATATCTATGCCACCGGCAAAAGGATAGTAAAGCAGTGCCTTATGCCCGTCGAGAAACTCTTCCACACGCCCGGATATGACGCGTTGCTTGCCTTTGTCATAAGTCTCCCCCTCTTCCAACGTGAGCCGGCGGATGTCAAAACCGATATTCTTGCGCCTGACCGTACCTACATAAAGTATGCAAGGCTCCATTTGCAGGGAGCGGATGGTATCGAATACCATATCGTTGCCGCCTTTGGGGTTCCACACGGCAGTGGCGGTCAGGGCAAACAGGGGAAACGAATAACCGAGGTTCTGCTTCAATGCGCCCAAATAACGCCCCAGAAACCAATAGTCCACGCGGAACTCTTTGCCCCAGGTGGTTACCGTATGCGCCTCATCGACAACAACCATACCGATGCGGCGGTTGCCGATAAAATGTCTGATGTCGTAGGAGAGCAACAGCTCCGGCGAAAGATAGAACAAGTCGATTTCCCCCTCACGCACCGCCCGGTACACTTCCATCTTCTGCTCCGGCGAAAGGTCGGAAGACGCATATGCCACACGTTCATACCCTACGTCCTGCAAGCCTTCCACCTGGTCCACTATCAATGCTTTCAAAGGAGAGACAACGATAGTCAGCAGGTTATATTCTTTTCCCAGATAGATGGCGGGAAGCTGGAACAAGAGAGACTTTCCCGCACCGGTCGGAGCAGTCAGCAGGATATTGTCGGGCTGTTCGCCGCCTTTGTACGCTTTTTCCGCTTCCCGGATTACATTTTCAACCAGTTGTCCCTGAGAGATACAGAGAGTATCCCTGTTTTTAAACAAATCATCGTAAATTTCGAGATTGCGGAACCCGTCGTAACCATAGGTCTCTTTCAGCAGTTCCATTACACTTTGCCGGCACTCCCCGAGCAAGTGGCGTTCTTTCAATACGGGCAAGCGGTGTGCCTCTCCTGTTTGTGTCATCATTAATATAATGGGGGATTAAAAAGAAAAAAGATAGTATCCCGGCCATAGTAAAGGCCTTCGTACTACCTCTTTCTATAATTTGTATATCCGTAAGCCGACGGATGAAATTCAATCAAAGCGCATCAATACTCCTCTTCGTTGAAGAAGAAATCTTCTTTGCTGGGATAATCAGGCCAAATATCTTCAATACTTTCATAAATCTCGCCTTCATCTTCCATTTCCTGCAGGTTCTCAATAACCTCAAGCGGAGCACCCGAACGCATGGCATAATCAATCAATTCGTCCTTAGTTGCCGGCCAAGGGGCATCTTCCAGTTTAGATGCCAATTCCAATGTCCAATACATAGTTTCTAAGTATTAAAATTGTGAGTAGTAATTCCTTTCTTTATTTTTCGGCAAAAGTATAACAAAATATTTCACTTGCAACTATTATTCCAAAATATTTCTTCTTTTTTCTCGTCTTGGTTCATTTTACGCGAAAGAACGAACAAATAGTCAGATAGACGGTTTACATAGGCCAACAGCTCGGAAGAGATGTCCGTCTGTTCCGCCAAGGCAAGAATGCGACGTTCGGTACGGCGGCAAACGGTACGGCAGATATGACAAACGGCAGCTCCGCGACTCCCGCCCGGAAGAATAAAAGCAGAGAGAGGGGGAAGCTTGTCGTCCAGCCGGTCTATCTCGCGCTCTATCGTCTCCACCTGTTCCGGGGTGATGATACTCACCTCCTTCAGCCGTGTCTTTTCACGATCCGTAGCAAGGTAAGAACCTATTGCAAACAATCTGTCCTGGACTTGCTGCAGGAACTGCCTGTCGGGCTCGTCGGAAAGGAAAGTAATCAGAAACCCCAGATTGGAATTCAGTTCGTCCACCGTACCGTAGGCTTCGAGGCGGATGTGGGTTTTAGGAACACGCGTGCCTCCTACAAGGGAAGTGGTTCCTTTATCTCCGGTCTTTGTATATACAAGGCTTTTCTTCATAATGGTCTTTTTTCCTTTGAAACGCCTAAAGGTAATCAAAAGTTGACAATATAGTCTTGTTTTATCCTGGTTTTATCAAAGAAAATAATGCCGAGATCGTAAAGGTCGAAAGTGATGCCAGCCTTTTCGTGCCGACTGATACGCTTCCAAACGGCACGCATCCGGGAAGTATAACGGATACCTTCGATTACAAAGACGGACGTTTGCGCAGTGCGGTCGGCACAGATACGGAACACCTCTTCCACAAACTCCGGACGGCGGTAATCGTGCAGGTATAAAAAGTCGACAGACGCGCCACTCTCCAGAAACAGTTCGGACAGGTCGGCGGCAGCAGTGTAGTCCGCCCCTTCCTTCGCAGCCTTCAGATATAAGGAAGAGGCAGCCTGCATGCCTACATCCACAATCGTAGCCGGCTGTACATAATTTACCAGCCGGAACAGAAGCCGTTTCACCTTTAAGGACTCGTACCCCCATGCCCGGCCTTTCTGCGGCATAAGCCGCTTCTGCTCGGAAGCCAGCTCCTTATACTTATAATAAGGAGTAGTTTCATAGATAACGTGCGTTATCAGGTTGAAGGCAAAAGGCGAGTGTACCCCGTAACCGCAGCGGTGACGGAATCGGTACAGCCAGATAAAAGGGCGCTTTAGCGCAAGTAACATACGGTTCATCACAAGTTAATTCTTTATTGTGTTGCAAAAATACGGAAAAACCGGAATTCCAACTGACAATCATTCTTAAAAACGGCAATGTGAAGAGCTTCAGACAAGTATTGAGCAGCCCGCTCAATGCTAATGCCGAACTGACATTAACGTTAAGTCCGGATGATATTTTCTCTGAAGAATCTTCCGGCGACCTTACCATCGATGACTGGAACGAGAAAAACGAGAATATTGATATGCCGATAATAGAGTAACCGAATGGCATAAAGAGTCTTTCCGTACCGAACAGAGCCGCCGGTGTTACCATGAAATAACCTTTTGCCATTCCGTTTCTTAACAACAATCCTATCCTATATATTCATTCTATGACAAACTCTCGAACTTTTTTCTGTGCTCCATGATTGATTGCATATTATTTTGCGCCCATTCGGTTAACGATACAATGATAGGGACAAGGCTTTTTCCTGTTGCTGTCAACTCATACTCCACTCTTATCGGAACTTCCGGAAAAACGGTTCGTTTTACCAGTCCGTCAGCTTCCAATATCTGTAGCGTATTAGACAATACTTTAGTTGATATATCAGGAATTTGCCTCGCTAATTGGTTGAAACGGGTTGAACCATTCTCATTCAGAATGAAAACAACTAACAATGCCCACTTATTACCAAAACGTGCAACGACATTCCGAATAGGGCAAATCTCAATGATAGATTTTTTTTCTTCTTTTTTCGTCATGACAATCTATTGTTTTTCTGCATAAGTAACCTCCGGGTAACTTTGATACATATTTGTAACTTCTTGTATTGCAAATAATTGATTCATATATTTGCAGTATCAAAAAGAAAGTAATCATCCAATGCAAAGTTAGTTAATTTACGATATGTAATCAATAGAAGTATAAACATCAAAATTAAAAGCCATGAAACAGATTGAAAAAACAGCATCAGCGGCAAACTTCGCTGCTATCAACTTGGGCAAGTTAAATGAATTAGGAGATTACCTGTTGAAACTTGCTCCTGAAATAAAAATTCCGGGAAAAGTGTTTGGCGGGGCTGCACTTCAAGCCACAGGAAGCGAATTTTCATTCCAGTTATTCCAACCGGGAACAGAAACCGGTTTTCTTCACACTCACAAAACACATGAAGAACTTTATTTCTTCCTTAGTGGAAACGGAGAATTTCAAGTAGACGGCCAAGTATTCCCTGTTTCGGAAGGAAGTGTGGTACGTGTAGCCCCTAAAGGTAAAAGGTCTGTCCGGAACAACGGCACAATTCCTCTTATTATGCTTTGCATTCAATATAAGGCTGCAACATTCGCACAAGAAGATACAACAGACGGAACTATATTAAACGAAACGGTAAGATGGTAACATTATGAAACAGGACTTGAAGAGGAATACTGAATCTGCTTAAAGAACAAGGATATACGATAGAGCCTGTTGAATAGAGAACTAAACCATACAAACGTTAATATCCAGATAAATTATTCTGAGAAATATTGTTGTTTCTCAGAATAATTTATCTGTAAAAATTTACCGAAGCTAATATAAAGGCAAGCCCTCATACCTCTAAAACATAAAACCAACCCCTTTCTTCTGCGAAGCTTTAAAACTTTCAATCTCCAAAGAAAGTGATTTCTTCAACTGTCCTGCCATAAAGTCCAAGAAAGGCTGGTTGGTTTCTTCATCCTGACACTGGCGCAGGGAAAGAATATATTCTTCTCTATCTTCTTTAAATATTTTGGTTGGGAAAAGGTGATAGCAAAATTGAATATAGTTCATCAGCAGCCGAGCTATTCTGCCGTAACCATCCACCCACGGATGTATGGTTACTAAATTAAGGTGGGCATTAAAACTCAATTCATATTGTTCCCGAAATATTCCCACTTTCTTTTGCTTCTCTTTAAGAATCGCACACAGTTCATCCACCTTAGCAGGAACTTTCAAATAGTTCATATAAGAATATCCGCCAACGCCAGCCGTAACACCACATAGACGGAACTCTCCTTTAGAAGAATCAAAAGAACCACCCATCACACTGTGAACGCTGCCAGTAGTACGCATCAGCATTGCATTCAACCTTTTCAGAAAAGCAGGAGTTATCGGTGCAAGGCTGTCTGATTCTGCTTTGGCAAGTTCATACGCTTGCTTCAAATCTTCATTCATCAGATGATGCACAAGCGGTTTCCCTTTCGCTGTTACTCCCTCGTCAAAGAGAAGCTGCGTATCAAGCTCGGTCAACGTTGAGCCTTCTATGGCTGTGGAATGGGTAATGAGAGAATAAAGGTAGTACTTATCATAGTCCACCGATTCACTGATACCAAGTTTTTGAAACTTCTGATACAACTGTTCTATCTCTTGCCAAACACCTTGTTCCATTACTTTTATTTAATAGGCTTTATTTCTTTTCAAAGGTAACTTATTTACTACGTTCAACCAAAGATAATAATGACTTACTGCTATATTTTTTGCACGTGTGGGGAAAATTCAAGCAAAAGAAAAAGCTAAGTATTGAATTATCAAATACTTAGCTTTCTTTCTTGTACCCAGACCCGGTACAAGCCATAGAAATCATAGGAAAACAAAAGAAACTATCTACCTTATTATCAACAACTTGCATATTTCCTATTTTCTCCATTTTTGCCATATTTTGCCCATTTTCTGTTATTCAGTACACTTTTAGTACACTTTGAAATATCATTTTCTTTTGTACCTTTGCAATATCAGAAAACAAAAGAAAATCAACTATTTAGCGTAATCACCCGGTTATGGTACCTAAATCGGGATAAAACCTCTAAACAATGGGAAAAGTTAAGACGAAGTTTACGACAGTCAGAGGAGGAGCCAAGAAAAAATAGAGGGCTCAGAATATAAACTAAAAAGTACAGACCATTTTTATTATGGTCTGTACTTTTTATAACTTTGCAATACTAAATCAGAACATCAATTATGCAACAAAATATTATAAGCAATTTCTTTCGCCCTATAAATACGGACATACAGATACCAGATAGCGAGTATGCAAAAACCGAT
>OJAI01001681.1_pt1 | contig 11249 bp, 6 predicted proteins | sample 1588891 | NCBI WGS metagenome assembly OJAI01 (sample SAMN03283255) | human gut metagenome | biome: human-associated habitat; material: feces | host: Homo sapiens | place: USA | collected 2013 | reverse complement strand
CTTTCAATTTTGTCGGGCGGCCTGTAAATGGCTGGCCGAAGTTCAAAATACCGTTTGTACCGTCCACCTTGATGAATTTTCCCGTAAACAGGTTGCCGGCGGCAAATTTCACGATTACGTTCTTCGATTCCAGCCTGGCTGCTTTGCCGCTTCCGGTAGCGGTGTCATCGGTGGGGGTGGAATTGCTCTGACTGGCTGTGGTAACGCCTATATTGCCGGTATCCCAAAATGGCGTACTATTTTCTTCCCAGGGATTTGCCACTTTGCCATCCATGCTCCAATAATCGAAAGAAGCATTGGGCAATTCTATTGCCGCTGTAGTGGTGAAGGTCTTTTCCGTACTTATGGAAGTTCCCGAATATGCACGACAGACATAGGCGGTCGATGCTTTCAGGTGAGGAATACGGGCCGAGAAACTGCCACTCTTCAGAGGTTGCCTCACGTATTTCGAAGCCGTTGTCTTCGCTTTCAAGCCCTTCTCCATATAGCCAGGCTACATTGACCCAACCGTCTGCCGATGTTATCTTGACAGCATCTGTTTCGAACACATTGAGTGTCCAGTCTTCCAGTATATCCCGGTAAGTGACGATTACGATTTGCGGTTGTCCGCCTGTAAAGTTCATTACCGTGGAGTTGCCGTCGTATCCGTGTATGGTGGAGCCGGTAGGTCCTAACTTTAGTTCTTTGATTTTAATCTTGGACAAATCCTGCTCTTTGCTTACATAGGCAATGGCTCTTCTCTCTTTTTCGTTTACATAGAAAACAGCCTCACCGATTTGGCCTTCTACAACAAAACGGCGGTCAATCGGCTGTTTGGCTATGATTTTCCACGGGTAATCCTGATAGAGGGACAGGATAACCGTTTGAGGATTGGTCAGGTCGAAAGTCGTGTCCGGGCGTAAGATGCTTCTTGCACCTTCCGTCATTTCCACTTTCCTGATATATACTTTCTTCATATTTACGGTATCGGCAAGGGTCACTGTCACTGTACGGTTCTCCGTACTGATAACCGCTCCTGTGGTTTCCCCCTCTACTTCGAGCGCGGTAATGTCGAGCTTTATAATAGGATAGGGTACATTGTTCTCTATGCAGGAGCTCAGCAGCCCTGCCAATATCAGGAACAGTCCGGTTGCATATGTTTTTATTTTCTTCATGTATCTTACAGGCAAAGTGTAATTCCTATATTTATGTTGAACAAGTTTATTTTGAAGTCGGCGCCGCTGGCAGTGCGTTTGCCTGTTTCACCTTCATTGTTCTTCTGTTTTTCTATTCTGTACTTGAAGCCGACAACGCCGAATGACATCTCGGCGCATACATTCTCCATGATGAATACGGCAACACCGGGATTCAATCCCAGATGTATCTCGTGTATGGTGGTTTCCGTGCGTTTCAATGCTTCGTCCTTGCCACGGGTGAAAGTGCTGCTGCCATTGTTGTAGGAAAGCGAACTCTCATTGAAGAATCCGAAGCGCTTGCCTCTGTCCAGTCCCACATACGAACGGTGGAACAGCGCGATGCTATACGAGTCTTCCGAGTAGCGTATGTCTTTGAGGTCGAAACTCAAATCGTCGTCAATGTTTAGCGATATGTTGCCCAGGTCGGCTACGGTGTGGTTGTACCCGGCTTTGAGTCCGACTATGACATTGTCCTTGAATGCATAACCTACAAATGGTCTGACGGATATTGTACGGAAGTTGCAATCAAAGTCTTTTATCAATGAGAACAGCATCCGGCTGTCCTCGCCGTCATAATTGATATAGGAGAACGTAAGTCCGCCTACCCATTTCTTTTTGGGTATAAAACGGTAATTGATAATTCCCCGGTCGAAGCGTCCGACCGGTTTGGTATAGATAATTTCCGAACTGTCCGGTTGAGTCGCTTCAACAGCCGGTCGTTCAATGTATATCGTGTCGTGTACATAAACTGTCCGTATCCGTAACGAGTCGTGCGTTTGGGATAACGCTTCCTGCGTTTCTTGTGCCCGGACTGTTCCCATACCCACCATGATGCACACCATATATATAAGTAACTTCTTCATCCTTGATTATAAATAAAAGGCCAGTCCCAGACCTATGGAAAACAGGTTTATCTTGAAATTGGCGCTACTTGACGAATGTTCGCCTTGATACACCTGGTTGGTTGTCTGTTTGGTTTTGCTGAAGTTCAATCCAAGCACACCGATACTGACTTCTACGGCAGTATAGTTGTTGATGAATGCCACAATGCCCGGTGCTGCTCCGATGCTCATGCCGGTGGTTGTGGCGAAAGTTCCGGTGACCGACTCGTCCTTTCCGTTTATTACTCTGGATTGGCTGCCCGACCATTCCAGCTGGGTTTCGTTAAAGAGTGCAAACCGCTTGCTTTTGCCCAAACTGATGTAGTTGCGCAGTATCAGCATACCTGAATATGTGTGTCTCAACTGATACAGGTCGTTGATGTCAAACTGGTTGTCATCATCGATATTCAGCGTTAGGCCATCTATCTTTATCAATGAACGGCTGTAGGCGAACCGGCCTCCGGCCGCTATATTGTCTTTAAACGCATAGCATACCAGGGGGCTGACTTTGAATGTATAGCCGTCGGATTTGAATCCGTCGATAATCAGGAACTGGTAGTTATCCTCGGTATGTTCGGAGTAAGATATCGAACTGCCTGCTATCCACTGGCCTTTGGGAACAAATGTGCTTTGTTCGATTTGGCGTTTGAATTCTTGCGCTTGGACTTTACCTCCTGCGATAGCTGCCAGGGCTAATGTTATGATGATTGCTTTTTGTCTCACTTCACAGATGTTTTTATTCATAAACTAATTCGAAGTCGTCGAGCCACATCGTACTTCCTGTTCCGCCACTGAAATAATCGCCGTACTTGCTGGATGAGGCTACGATGATGATAGCTGTCGGCTTCCGGTTGGTATAACGGTACTCTACCGGAATGTTGAATTCAATCATTCCTTCTCCTTCTGTTGAAGATGTGAAGTCCTTTTCACCATAACCTATGATATACTCGCTGTTGACATCGAACAGTTGTGCGCTGCCCGGAGTCTTATAGTTGGTTCTGACTATTACAGGCCATGTTTCTCCGCCATATGTTTCGCCGGGCCAGTTGCCCAATACGATAAAGATGCTTCCTATATCCGGATCGCCCTTGTCGATAAATTCGCAACTGTTGTCGTAATTCACAGTATTGGATTGGTAGCGGACATATCCGCGCAATGCTGTAGGACGGGATTCGAACGGACGTCCCCAACCCAGTACACCATTACCTACGACACCATCCATATTGGTAGCCAGGTATTTGCCGGAAAATACATTGCCGGCCGCAAACTGCCCGATACCTAACATGCTGGCATATTTGGACTCCAGTTTGGCTGAGTAGCTACCGCCATGCTTCACAGAACCGTCTGCGGTGGTTATATCCGTTCCGGCCTTTTGTGAACCATGGTTGCCGGTATCCCAAAACATCGTTCCGCCGGATTCGTATACATAGGTCGGCTTGGAACCATGCCAGTTTTCAAACCCGGCATTGGGGAGTTGGGTGGCTTTCTCCGTAGTGAATCTGCAAATCACGGAAGATGCCTTTTCTCCGGCAACTGCTACATATTCATAGGTGGTAGCCACTTTCAGACCGGTAATGGCAGCTGTCATTTCTTTACCGTTCAACACAGCTTCCACTTCCTTCCAGTCGGATGAGCCGGTTATCCGGTAACGGAATATCAAGGGATCGGATGTTTCTTTCATCAGACCGCCCCGCAAGACTGCTTTCGATGTCCATATGTCACCTTCTGCAACCTCTTTAGTCAGCACCACTGCATCGGAAGCAGATATGGATAATACCCCCTCATTGGTGCGGTTGCGGACATCGGTAGCATGTAATATTATGTTATAAGTCCCTTCTTTTGCAGTGATATGTTTCATTAAACCGTCTGAAAACGTTACACGCATCGTACCGACATCGCTACCGGTATTGTATTTGGATTTGTATGACAGACCGGAAGCTTCCAAACGCCCCCTTTCCATTTCCGTCAGTCTCATGAGGTTCATCCGGACGGGAAGTCCGCATTGTGCGAATTGTTCGCAGTACATGGACAGTTCATTGAGTACGGATGTACTTGTTACGGTATACGATAATTCCGTTCCCATGCCTACTTCATAGAATGCGGAAGAGGTTATATCGAAGTTTTCGCCGCGGAAGATAGGTCGTTGATAAATCTGTACTTCATCGGTTATTTCTCTTATCGGATTGGCGTTGATACTGACTTTTACCGTACCGCCACCGTCTGCATAGTCTGTCGGTATGAAGTTGAAGGACAAGTCGTAGCGATAGGCGGATTGCGCATCCGGAATGTTTCCTTCTTTTGTATAGCTTTTTCCGTTGGGCATGGTTGCTTCCAGATGCCATTGCAGCTTAGTGTTGTCCGCCGGCAGCATGTAGTAGCCGATGGAGTCTTTGGTTTCGGGAAGATAATCTAAAGTGCCGTCTGCAGTGGATACCGTAACCTTATAGGTTTGAAATACGGAGCTTAATGCTTCATCATATTTTACGGCAACTACCGTATTGGCGATGCCGCAAGTCAGCTCCAGGTTGGTAACTTCGCCGCTGTTAATGTGGAAGGGGCGTTCTTCTTTATAGTATACAGTTTCGAAAGAAGCGGGTACTGAGTCGCCTGCCGTAACGAGGGCTGTGTAGCTGCCGGCAGAGAGGTAAAGCGCTTCCGGAAGTTCGTTTACTCCTTTGTATCGGCGGACGGTTCCCTTTTCATTAAGGATGCCGATTGTACAGTGGCGTTGTAAAGAATCCTGCAATTCATCGGTCATAGAACGGGTTGTAACTTTCACCTGGTCGGTTACATCTACTTTCAAATGAAGCATTCCCTCTCCGTTCAAGGTGTCCTTTTCCGAACAGGCGATAAATAAAATCGCTGTTATGGCTGTCAGATAATATTTGAAGTATTTCTTTGGCATTGTGCTTTGCTTAATTTACGATAAGGGCTAATATTGCGGATGCCGTGTTTCCTTTGTCATCCGTAACCTTTAGATTGAATCTGTGGGTTCCGGGAAAGCCCATTAATAATCCTGTAAACCCACTGATATCAAAGTCAATATCGGTTTTACCGACAACTTTATCCCCATAGGGTAGACCTAAGTTCTGGAGTATTCCGATTAACGCTCCCGGATTTGCCAGGTCAAAGTCGGTGAGTCCCAAGTCGGAAATGGCACCTGCAAAATCACTACTGCTGGAAGTAATTCCTATTTCTAAATTCCGGATACCTTCCGGTACCGCTATTTTTACAATTACGGGATAGGGATTGTCCGTTGAGACACCGGGTGGTATGGTTATGCTTTGGGTAATATCGAAACCTTTGCCGGTGATTGCCGGTTTGGTTTCGGGATCCGGTTCGGGATTCGGTTCGGGTTCGGGTAACGGTTCTTCTTCTCCCGGGGCTATGGTTATGTCTTTCTCTACAACCTCACATGTTGCATCTATCTGGATGTCGACCTTTCCAATCTCTCCATTGTCGCCGTCACCACCACTGTTTTGCTTCATCGAATATTTAATGATACGTTCTTCACCGGGAAGGACGTCGATGAAGGCTTTGGACATCGTAACTTTCTCTCCTTGAACAGTAGCGTTGAGGTCGGCAATCAGAATGTTGGTTTCACCGATGGATTTGAAATATCCTGCACGTGTTTCGTCCTTTGCATACTCCAAACGTCCTTCGCCGATGGAAACCTTGACTTTGGAGTCTTCATCCAACAGCTTTTGAAGCTCGTCGTCATAGGCTATTCTCACTTTTATATTATTCAAAGTACAAACCAGTTCTTTAAGATCCGTTACCGTATTTTCGGTAATTTCAAAATCCAGTTTGGAGAAGTAATAGGGCTTTTCGAATTCTGCCGGTTGTACTTCATGAGACATGGCTGTGATACTGTAATGGCTTACCTTTAGCGTGAATATTTCGGGCATCTCGCTGTATTTCCACTCTTGCACCATTTTTCCTTCTTTATCCATATCGTAAATGCGGATGATGAAATTGTCGGTATTGATTCCTGTACGGGTAACGGTGGAAGTTGTTTTCTCGTCTACGGAGACTTTTAATGCAGACAGTCCTATTTGACCTTCGGCACGATTGTCTATGTCGTCAGAGCCTTTTTGGGCGTTTCCCCATTGCTCGCGTTCGCATGAAGAGAATGCCAGGATGGCAAAGAGTGCCAGAGTAAACAGAGTGGTTGATTTCTTCATATTTTGTTATTCGTATATAAGTTCTAAATCGTCTATTTTGAGGCGGCTGCCTAAATGGGTGGTCCAGCCTGTTGCACAATCTGTCAAATCAATTGTTCCGGCTTTCTGTAAATCGTCACTGCCGAAAGAGGTTTTGGTTGTTGATAGGATATTGACATATATGTCAGTTGCTTTTTCCATATTTTCTTGGTAGTCGAGGTTGATATATGCTTCCTGATATTCGCTGTCTGCAGAACTTGCGGCTTCTGATATGTACGAGCCGCCTGCTATGACTTTATTCCCGCTGCGTATCTCGATTTCAACTTTAAAGTTGTCTGTCTGATAGGGAGTGTATTTATACCAGAATTTCATTCCGTAGGGTCGGGAAGCGAAAGAATGTCCTGTTGTTACGGTCTCTTTCTTGTCACTCCAATTATAGGTCCCTATGAATAAGCGTCCTGCTTTTGCTCCCTCGGGGTACATCGTGACAGGGGTACTCGAATATCCTCCGCCGGAACCGGCTGTGTGAATCTCTGCTGCTTTAGCACCGCTTTTTGCGTCTTTTACATAGATAACGGCCGGACAGGTTGTTGTCTGTACCGGTGCCACAACCCATGCTTGGGAATATTTGTTGTTTGTATCCCACCATATATCAGTAGCACCTTTAGTATAAGGGTAATAAAAATAGTGGGTGAAATTTCCAAAAGTCCCTGCAGACCACCGTGTATCGGAATCTGTATGCCAGTCTTCAAAACCGGAATTGGGTATCTGCAGTGTTTCCTCGGTTTTTACGGATACTTCATTCTTGACGGCAATTGTATTGGTTCCACCTATTACGGCTTTAAATATGTAATCGGTGCCAGGCTCTAATCCGCTAACCTCAACCGCATTTTTTATTTTTTCTTGTGATGGAGAAAACCAGTCTCCTGACGCTTTTCTGCATTTTACGGTAACATCCTTAACCGTCTTCAGATATTCGGTTGTTCCCTCCGTGTCTCCAACCAAATAGAGAGTGGCTTTTTTAGCCCATACATCCCCTTCGGGAGCAGTCAGGGAACAGGATGATTCACCGATTCCTACTGTCACGGTCTTTTCTTTATCTCCCGCAATTACTTTTATCTGTTGTGGTTCCTGCAACCCGTCTTTGAACGTGATGGTTACTTGATGCGTGTCTTTGTCACTCTCTATGGTCGTAGGAAATAAAGGTTGCCAATAACCGTATGCCTGATATTGATAGCTGACTTTGGATATGTCCCCTTTCAAAATGACGGTCAGCAGTATGGTAGTGCTTCCACGTTCGGCATTCATGGGTTGGGCTACGTCAAAACCATTAGGCAGAGATTTGATTTTGAGTACCAATGGCTCTTTGTTTACCTTACTCAATTTGTCTGTTGCGGTCAAGGTAAATGTATTTTCTTCGTTTGTTTCCGAATGAGATATATTGACCAGTACTTTTGTGAAGTCCAACATTGCCATTTTATCGACATTGGTACTTAATCCTTTTAACTCCAGTCCCAGATCTTGTAATGTGGTAAGCATGCCTGGTTCCGGATTTACCAGATCAATCTCGGCGGGCCATCCCTTGCTCAACAGAGAAGGAGAGCGGGTTGTCAAGACACATTTGGATATTCCGCCACGCGCCGTCAGCAAGGCTGATAAAGGGGATTCGGGTTCTGTCCATTCCGTTAACTCCCGGGCAACTCCCGATTCAAATCCCGTTGGCGTAAAGAACGGTGGCTGTGTGTTCAAGGCATCGTCCGAAATATCTATGGTTATCGGCACTCTTTCCGTTTCGTCCGTGAATGATACATCCAATTCCGTACCCCCTGCTTGTACATCAAATTTCAGACGGTAATGCTGGCGTGCCTTTGCATTCTCTATGGTAGCGGCTTCAAATGTGACTTTGTTTCCTTGTTGTTTGCTTCCTGATAGGTAAATGCTTATCTTGCCGGGCTTTACGTATGCAGCCCTTGTTTCATTCTTGCCGAATGAAATGTCCGTACTGCCGGCAGGGCGTATGTTTACGGTGTAGTCTGTAAAATATTTTTTGAAAAGTTCCGTGTATTCTGTCGTAACTTTTACATTGGCAAGATAGCATATGACCGATATGTTTGTACTTTCGTTCTTTTTTATGGAGAACTCTTTTGCTCCTTCGTAGTATGGGGCTCCAAAACCTTGGGTTTCTATGTTTCCATAAGTGGCCTTTAGTGTATAGTTGCCGGCTGCAATTTCCGTTCCGTCTGTAAAGTCGGCATACTTGTTCCAGCTAAGTTGTACATTATTATTTTGAAGAACGGTAATTGAGAAGTCGTTGATGTCGGGTAATGTCTCTTCATCAGCGGTAGCACGTGTTACCATGTTTTCTGCATTTGTATCAACTGCTAATCTCAGGTTAAGTCTGCCCTGGTTTGCAGTTTGTTCATTCTCCCGCTCACATCCGGTCAATGTAATACATATTACTGTAAACAGGGTTAGAAAAGTTGTATATTTTTTACCCATTAACAACAGTGTTTGGTTATCTTTTTACCTGCTAATTCTTGAAATCGGGTACAAAAATATGTTTTTTAGATGAGATAATTAGCGCTTATCGCCTTGTTTTGCGGTTATAAATGAAAAATGGGACATCATTTGTCCCATTTTTCTCAAAAAAAGAATAATTGATTAATCTGGTTTTAATCTTGTTTTAGACATAAAATCTTATCGTGAGGGTAGCAATACTACTCCCTGTTTCTTCTTTCCGTCCATTTTGGCGGTTATAGGATGTTCAAAGTGCACGTGACGCAGGTATTTGGACTCATATACAGCAGGTTGTGCATTCAGAAAGTCTTGATTATACACGCCGTCATTCATGAAAGCATTGATTGTGAAATAGCCTACTCCGAATGAAGTCAGGTTCTGAAAAAAGTGTGTTCCCTGACTAGGATCGACACGATAGTTCGTCAGTCCTGCTTCTACAATGATACGCGCTGCACTGATGTGGGGCCATTTAACGGGAATACCGAGCCAGGTATCACTGCTGCCCCAACGTCCCGGTCCTATCAGTACATAGTTCTTGCCCTCGTCCAAAAATTGCTGGTTCAATTTTTCTATCTCCCAGGCTATTTCCTGATTGTGGGAAGCGCTGTAGTTGTCGGTCTTTACATAAATTACATCCTGTAATTCATTCATTATGCCATGCCCTAACGAATTATTGGAACGGAGCAGCAGTTTTTCATCGGGGATGGCTGTGAGGTCCTCGTCAAGCATTTCCTTGCTGTCGACAATCGGGCGTATTTGCAACAGATAGAACGTTCCGGTCTTGTCCTTTTCACGGTTCATGGTAGCTGCAAATTCGATTTCTACAGGACGGCGCATTTCCTGCTGTCCGTATTTTAATGCCAATTGCAAAATGCGGGGCAGAGGAAATACATCATGCTGCAAGATATTGGCGAAGGTGATAACCTTGCGCCCGCCCGGATATAAACCGTCACGGATTATCTGGTCGTAAGGGTCGTAGGTGGAAGCTATATATTTGAGAGCACCGTCTTTCTCGGCCTCTTTTACGTGTAATTTCAATAGGTTGAAACCATCGTCAATGGAGAAGTCATGTCCGGCGTTACGCAGGTCGAGTGCATAAAAACGTGTTTGGGTTTCTTTGAGCGCAATCTCCATTTCGCTGGTTTGCAGAACCTGGTTGGGGTGATAGGGAGAGAACCGGAGAGTCATACCGCCGTCCACGATGTATTTGCCCAGCCCGAGTGCCAGATTGACAATACCCTCTTCAGCTTTTTCGTCTCCGATAGGATAATAGTTGAGCGAACGCGCCACGCCCGACATGGACGGGTAATAACGGTCGCCATACTGGTTGCCGACCACTTCCTGCAGGATTACGGCCATTTTCTCCTGGTCGATGACATTGCTTGTGGCTTGCATATAAGCCTTTGAATCGCGGAAATATACAGAAGCGTAAACTCCCTTGATTGCATCGCTGAGCATACGGAGCATTTCATACTTATCGTCCAGATAAGGAATCATATAAGTATTGTATATACCGGCGAAAGGTTGGTAATGGGAGTCTTCCAATAGTGAGGAAGAGCGGATGGCAATAGGTGATTTTACCACATCGAAGAAAGTGAAAAAGTCCTCAACCAGACGGTCGGGCAGTTTGGCTTTCAGAAAGTAGCGGAGAATCACATCGTCATCGGCATCGGACAGGGCTATCTGATACAGATTGTTGGTGTCCATGAACTCATCGAACACATCCGTACATAGTACTACCGTTTTGGGTATGGCAACGCGGGCATTTTCAAATTCGTCGAATTCCGGATGATGTTTCACCATGTTGTCAATGAATGCCAGACCACGGCCTTTGCCGCCCAGTGAACCGTCGCCGATACGGGCAAAGTTCGAGTAACGGTCGAAACGGTCGCGTTTGAAAACAGCTACCACACCCTGGTTTTTCATCTTGCGGTACTTTACAATTGCTTCAAAGATGATTTTGCGGTGGGCATCCACATCCTGAAGACTGTTCCACGTAATAGGTTTCAAGAACTCGCCAATGGGAAACATGGCGCGTGAATAGAGCCAGCGGCTCACATGGTTGCGGCTGATATGATAGAGGAACGATTCTGCCGGTACGGCAAAGAGGATATTCTGAAGTTCTTTCAGATTCTTGACGCGGGCAATCTCTTCCAGTGTGTCGGGGTTGCGGAAGATAAAGTCGCCGAAACCGAAATTGTCCGATACGATACGGCGCAGGTCTACGTCCATTTTCTTTGAATTCTTATCGATAAAAGCCGCATCGTATTTGGCTGCGTACGACACGTTCTCCGATTCGGACGATTGTATAATCAATGGAACAAACGGGTCTTCTTTCCGTATGGCGGCACACAGCTTGATACCAGCGAGTGCGTCTTTCTCACCGCGTTCAACGCGAGGGAAGCGGACGTCGGTGATAACTCCCAGTATGTTGTTCTTGTATTTTTCGTATATGCCGATTGCTTCGTTGTAGGTACGTGCAAGGACGATTTTAGGGCGCCCTCTCATACGTA
>OJAI01001680.1_pt1 | contig 11256 bp, 10 predicted proteins | sample 1588891 | NCBI WGS metagenome assembly OJAI01 (sample SAMN03283255) | human gut metagenome | biome: human-associated habitat; material: feces | host: Homo sapiens | place: USA | collected 2013 | reverse complement strand
CAATGGCAGCGCAACTGATTTGTAATCAGTGGGTTGCAGGTTCAACTCCTGTCACTAGCTCCAAAAAGACCTCAAAACGGAAAACGTTTTGGGGTCTTTTACTATTATAGGAAGTGCTTTTATTGCGGTAAAACGCAGGAAAATAGAGAACGACAGAAAAAGAGAAAATCCGTGGAAAAAGTAGTTGACAAATGCCACTTCAGATGATAAAATATACAGGCAGTCAGCGATGACTGCAAATAGGATATGGGCGTGTTCCCGAGTGGCCAATGGGGACAGACTGTAAATCTGCTGCTTTTCAGCTTCGGTGGTTCGAATCCACCCGCGCCCATAAAAAGACCGCCAGTGTAGAGATACGCTGGCGGTTTTCTGTTTACAGAGGATGGCGTGGCTGCTCTCGGGGGCAGGCAAGATGCCCTCTCACTGGTTTGGCTGGATTTTATCACGTCATTGTCCTGAAGTCAAGAGAGAAAATTCGATTTTCACAAAAAAATTTACGCCCCCGGCAGAAACAGCAGCGTGCCCCGGGCGGCCAGTACGGGCTGGAACAGGCAGCCCGCCAGCCCGGCGGTGAGCGCCACGACGAGAAACAGCAGTGCCAGAACCAGAACAAGCCGGGCCAGCCCGAAGCGGTGGTGCCCGGCGGGGACTTTTTTGCGCTGCATGGTCAAACCTCCCTTTGTATCAGAGCTCTGCGCCATCCTATGCCGGGCTGTGCCGATTGTGTGCGGGCGCAAAATGTGGTACACTGTTACCGACAAATCACGGAGGAACTGTTATGCTGACCATTACACTGCTGGGCACGGCGGCCACCATGCCCCTGCCGGACCGTGCCCTGACCGCCGCGCTGGCCGAATGCGGAGGCCACGCCCTGCTGTTTGACTGCGGCGAGGGCACGCAGGCGGCGGCCCGCCGCGCCGGGGTCAACCTGATGAAGCTGGATGCCATCTGCCTGACCCACTATCACGGCGACCATATCTTCGGCCTGCCGGGCCTGCTGCAGACGCTTGGCTGTCAGGGCCGGGAGCGCCCGCTGACCCTTTACGGCCCGGAGGGGCTGGGGGAAATCTGGCCTGCCCTGCGCACCCTGGCCGGGCCGCTGCCGTATCCGGTCAGGGCTGTGCAGCTGGACACAGACCCCATCGACCTGACCACCCTTTCCTCCGGCTGGCCTGCGGGGGCGCAGCTTACGCCTTTCCGCACCCGGCACCGGGTGCCCAGCCGGGGCTACCGGCTCGACCTGCCCCGGGCGGGCCGCTTTGACCCTGCAAAGGCCCGGGCACTGAACGTTCCGGTGCCTGCATGGAAACTGCTCCAGCGGGGCCAGAGCATCCCGCTGGAAAGCGGGTCGGTGGTCGCTCCCGCGGATGTGCTGGGCCCGGCACGCCGGGGTCTGCGGTTCGTGTTCTCGGGTGATACCGCTCCCTGCCCGGCGCTGGAACAGGCCGCGCAGAACGCCGACCTTTTCCTTTGCGATGCCACCTACCCCGACAACGAGCAGGAGTCGCAGGCAAAGCAGTGGGGGCACAGCACTTTTGCGCAGGGTGCGGCCATTGCAAAAAAGGCTGATGTGCGCCGGTTCTGGCTGATGCATTATTCGCCCATGATCCTTGAACCGGAAGCCGCCCTGCCCAATGCGCAGGCGGTATTCCCGGCGGCGGAGTGCGGCTTTGACGGCAAACAGATCATCCTGCAATATGACGAGGAAGCAACATGACAACGATCAAACTTGACCCGGGTGCAGCCCTGCTGCTGGATGCGCTCCATGGGGCGGGCCATGCGGCCTACGCTGTGGGCGGCTGTGTCCGGGACAGCCTGCTGGGGCTGGACCCCCACGATTGGGATCTCTGCACCAGCGCCCGCCCGGAGCAGGTGATGGCGCTGTTCGGGGAGGAAAAGTGCATCCCCACCGGCCTGCAGCACGGCACCGTGACGGTGAAGCAGGCCGGCAGGCTCTATGAGACAACGACCTTCCGCACCGAGGGGGCCTATTCCGATGGCCGCCACCCGGATGCCGTCTGCTTTGTGCCGGATGTGCGGGAGGATCTTGCCCGGCGGGATTTCACCATCAACGCCATGGCATACAGCGCCGAGGAAGGGCTCATCGACCCCTTTGGCGGGCGGGACGACCTTGCCGCCCATCTCGTGCGAGCGGTGGGGGAGCCGGAACGCCGCTTTGAGGAGGACGCGCTGCGCATCCTGCGGCTCTACCGATTCGCGGCCCGGTTCGGTTTTGCCATCGACCCAGCCACCGGTGCTGCGGCCCGGGCACTGGGGCCGCATCTGGACTGCGTTTCGGCGGAGCGCATCCAGGAAGAACTGCTCAAGCTGCTGGCGGCACCCCGGCCCGGAAGCTATCTGGAACCCGCCGTTCTGGCCGTTATCCTGCCGGAGCTGGAAACGGAAAAACAGCCGGAACGGTTTGCAGAACTCTGCCGTACCATCGACCGGATCGAACCAACAGCGGAGAACGTGCCCGCCCGGCTGGCGGCCCTTCTCTGTCCGCTGGGAGAAGCCGGTGCCCGCAAAGCTCTGCGCAAACTGAAATGCTCCAACGCGCTCACGGATGAGGTGACAGCGTTGGAAAGGGAAGTTGGAGGGGGTGCCGGGAGCTTTCTCCTCGGACACGAATCGGGCCATTCCATCGCCCGCCCTATTGCCTGCGGCAACAGGGTCCCACCCCAGCGGACGGTCCTTGGAGAAACTCCCGGCACCCCCAACACCACGCTGACCGTACAGGCCAAACGTCTTTTGGGCCGCTATGAGCTGCCGACGATCCAACGCCTGACCGCCCTTTGCAGTGCCCGGCATCCGGAACAGGCCGTGGCCTTTGCTGCCCTGCGGGCCGAGGCGGAGCGGCTGACAGCAGAAAATGCCTGCTGCCGGGTGAGCCAGCTGGCCGTGAATGGCCGTGACCTGATGGCGGCGGGGGTCAGACCCGGCCCGGGTCTGCGGCAGGTGCTGAACGCCCTGCTGGAGGCTGTCATCACCGGGCAGACACCCAACGAAAAAGACGCGCTGCTGGCTGCGGCGGCCCAATTTTCTGCGTCTTGACAAGAGAAAGAAGCTGCGGTAGTATTATACTACTGTTTTAGTGTGTTATTGAATGAGGAACGATATGACAGAAGCACAGAACACGAAGCGCCCCGGGGCACTCATCGCCATGAGCGGCGGTGTGGACAGCTCGGTGGCGGCATGGCTGATGCAGCAGGCAGGGTACGACTGCACCGGCATCACCATGCGGCTCACCCGAAACGAGACGCTGGGGCAGTCCGGTTTCCACACCTGCTGCTCCGAAAAGGATATCGAGGATGCCGCCGAGGTGGCCTTTGCGATGGATATCCCCTATGAGGTGCTGGATTTCACCGCCGACTTCCGGGAGAAGATCATCGAAAAATTCATCCGGGTATACGAGATGGGCGGCACGCCTAACCCCTGCATCGACTGCAACCGGTATATGAAGTTCGACCACCTGCTCCGCTGGGCTGAGAGCCATGGCATGGAGTATGTGGTCACGGGCCATTATGCCCGGGTGGAGCAGGACGAGGCCACCGGCCGCTGGCTGCTGAAAAAGGGGCTGGACGAGGGCAAGGATCAGAGCTATGTGCTCTATAACCTGACCCAGGAGCAGCTGGCCCATGTGCGCCTGCCGCTGGGGGGGCTGCACAAGGCCGAAGTGCGTGAAATCGCGGAAAAGCAGCATTTCATCAATGCCCGCAAGCACGACAGCCAGGATATCTGCTTTGTGCCGGACGGCGATTACGCCCGCTTCATGGAGGACTTCACCGGCAAGCATTACCCGGCAGGCGATTTTCTGGACGAGAACGGCAAAAAGGTGGGCACCCACAACGGTGCGGTGCGGTATACCATCGGCCAGCGCAAGGGCCTGGGCCTTGCCATGGGTGCGCCGGTGTATGTCTGCGCCAAGGATATGCAGGCCAACACCGTCACGGTGGGCCCGGAGGAGAACCTGTTTGATCGCATCGTCTATGCCGACGAGGTGAACTGGATCGCCATCCCGGAGCTGACCGCGCCCTTGCGGGTCACGGCCCGCACCCGCTACCACCAGACCGAGCAGGCGGCCACCGTCTACCCGGCAGGAGAGGGGCAGTTCCGGCTGGAATTTGACCAGCCCCAGCGTGCCCCCACACCCGGTCAGGCCGTGGTGCTGTATCAGGGGGATGTTGTGCTGGGGGGCGGCACCATCGTTGCGGTCGAATAAACCGCTCAGACGCTTTGCAGGAAAGTGATAAAGTAAAACGAGAGCAACTGTGCCGAACCGGTAAAATGAACGACACAGTGTAAAATGGAGGAGCAAGTATCTATGCAGGATCAATATTCCCGCACCCAGTTGCTGCTGGGCAAGGAAGCAATGGAAAAGCTGCACAATTCCCGTGTGGCGGTGTTTGGCATTGGCGGCGTGGGCGGCTACACGGTGGAAGCGCTGGCACGCAGCGGTGTGGGCGCGCTGGACCTCATTGATGATGACAAAGTCTGCCTGACCAACCTGAACCGCCAGATCGTGGCCACCCGCAAGACCGTGGGCCAGTACAAGGTGGATGTGGCCGAACAGCGTATCCACGAGATCGACCCCAACATCAAGGTCACCACCTACAAGATCTTCTTCACCCCGGAAACGCAGGATCAGTTCGATTTCACCCAGTACGACTATGTGGTGGATGCCATCGACACCGTCACCGGCAAGATCGCGCTGGTGGTCAAGGCCAAGGAGGCCGGCACCCCCATCATCTGCGCCATGGGCGCGGGCAACAAGATGGACCCCACCCGCTTTGAGGTGACGGATATCTACAAGACCTCCGTCTGCCCGCTGGCCAAAGTGATGCGCACCGAGTGCCGCAAGCGGCGGATCAAGCACCTGAAGGTCGTCTACTCCAAAGAGCCTGCCATGACCCCCATCGAGGATGATTCCATCAACTGCAAGAACCACTGCGTCTGCCCCCCGGGCACCCAGCGCAAGTGCACCATCCGGCGCTCGGTCCCCGGCTCCAACGCCTTTGTGCCCTCGGTGGCCGGGCTCATCATCGGCGGCGAGGTCGTGAAGGATCTGGTCGGATTTGTGCCGATGAAAGGTTAAAAACGAGAACGCCCCTCTCCGGTCTCACAGATGCCGGAGAGGGGCGTTTTGGGTCAGGGAAAACCGCCTTCACGGCATGGGAACAGGCGGAGCGTGCATCAGGCTGCAGGGCTGCCGCCTGCCCGGGCGTAACCATTGGTAGTCACCCCAGCAAACACAATGTTGAAATACGTTCATTTGACAAAATACTTTTGCTAATTTATACTGGAATGCATATTCACATGCAAAAATCAAGGATAGAAGATAGGAAGTATCGTCATGCTGACTCTGGATAAGATCTACCACGCCGCCTTTGTGCTCAAGGACGTTGCCCGCAAGACCGACCTGATTGAAGCGCCCAAGCTCTCCAAGGACTGCCGCCTCTACCTCAAGACTGAGAACTTGCAGGTGACCGGCAGCTTCAAGGTGCGGGGAGCCTATTATAAGATCAGCCAGCTCTCCAGGGAGGAGAGCGAAAAGGGCGTGATCGCCTGCTCTGCCGGAAACCACGCACAGGGCGTGGCTTTGGCCGCCACCCGCCGGGGCATCAGGAGCATCGTCTGTATGCCGGACGGTGCCCCCATTATGAAGGTGGAAAACACCAAGAGCCTGGGCGCGGAGGTCTGTCTGGTGCCCGGCACCTATGATGATGCCCACGACAAGGCCGTGGAGCTGCAGGCCGAGACCGGCATGACCTTCATCCACCCCTACGATGACGAACAGGTCATCGCAGGTCAGGGCACCATTGGTCTGGAGATCCTTGACCAGCTGCCCGATCTGGATGCCGTCATCGTGCCCGTGGGCGGCGGCGGCCTGATCTCCGGCGTGGCCTTTGCCATCAAGAGCCTGCGCCCCGAGGTCAAGGTCTACGGTGTGCAGGCAGAGGGTGCCCCCAGCATGTACCGCAGCCTGCATGAACACAAGTATCAGACCCTGAAAAATGTGGCCACCTTTGCGGACGGCATTCAGGTCAAGACCCCCGGCGAGCTGACCTATCAGCTCTGCGAGGAATATGTGGACGACATCGTGACCGTCAGCGAGGACGAGACCGCCGCCGCCATCCTCTCCCTGATGGAGAACCAGAAGCTGGTGGCCGAGGGTGCCGGTGCGGTGCCTGTGGCAGCGGCGCTGTTCCACAAGCTGCCCATCGAGGGCAAAAAGGTGGTCTGCTTGATCTCCGGTGGCAACATCGATGTGAACATCCTCAACCGCGTCATCACCCGTGGTCTGGTGATGAGCGGCCGCAAGGCCAACCTGACCATTGCGCTGGAGGATAAGCCCGGCCAGCTGGAGCGGGTGGCCGCCATCGTTTCCCGCTGCGGCAGCAATGTGGTCTCCGTCCTGCACGACGGCTCTGACCCCAATATGCCCATCTCCAGCTGCTTCCTCAAGCTGGCGCTGGAGACCCGCGACCATGCCCAGATCGAGCAGATCCGGCAGGAGCTCACCAAAGAGGGCTTCCAGCTGGTGGCCGAGCGCGTTTGATTTTCTGACTGCCTCATCCGCCGCCTGCGGCGGCAGTTTCCTTTCAAAATAGCAAAAAGCGCTGTGCAGTCATTTCACTGCACAGCGCTTTTTCTTATCCATAAAAACGAAAAAGCAAACATTATTTCTGCACGCCGCTCTCGCACTGTTCGATGAACTGTTTGGCCACGCGGGGGCTGCGGCCGCCGGCGCGGATGGCGAAGGCCTCGGCCTTGACCAGCAGCTCTTCCATGGGCATCTGGATGTGGTGCTGTTTTGCCAGCTCTTCCAGAATGGCGGCAAAGCGGGCTTTCTCAGGCCGCTGGAAGGTGACAGTCAGGCCGAACCGGGCGGAAAGGCTCATCAGCTCCTGCCGGGTGTCGGCTTCGTGGATGTCGTCGCCGGTGCGGTCGGTCAGGGTCTCCTTGATGAGGTGGCGGCGGTTGGAGGTAGCGTACACCGCAATGTTCCGGGCCCGGCCGCCCACGCTGCCCTCAAGGATGGCTTTCAGGGCGGCAAAGTTATCGTCGTTGGAGGAGAAGCTCAGGTCATCGATGAAGAGGATGAACTTGAGGGGATTGGCTGCCAGCTGATCCATCAGGTCGGGGATCTGGTAGAGCTGGTTCTTCTTGACCTCCACCAGCCGCAGGCCGTCGGCGGCGTACTCATTGGCAATGGCCTTGACCGTGCTGGATTTGCCGGTGCCTGCATCGCCGTAGAGCAGAACATTGTTGGCGGGGGAACCGGCCAGCAGGGCGCGGGTGTTGGCAATGACCTTTTCCCGCTCCTTTTCGTAGCCCGGCAGCTCGCTGAGCTTCTGGGGGTCGGGGTACTTCACGGGCACCAGCTGGCCATTCTCCACCGTGAACACATGGTGCTTGGCAAACATGCCGTAGCCCTTCTTCCCGGCTTCCCGCATCCGCTGGTTGTAGGCGGCGGTCAGGTCGAGCTGCCTTGCCTCCCAACGGGGCAGGAACGCCAGCTCCCGGTTCTGCCGGTCGGCAGCTTCCAGCAGCGCGTCCAGCGTCAGGCCGCAGAGCTTCTGCAAAAAGTTCAGCTCACTGTTCAGGGCGGCCTCCATCACAGGGGAGAGCTGGCCTGCGGCGGCCTGCCGCACACAGAAGGTCTCGGTCTCCAGCACGGCGTTGGAAAGATAATCGCCCAGATTGGTGGTGTGGGCAAACAGGGCAGCTTCAAAGGCGGCCACAGCATCGCACAGGGGGGCGATGGTATCGTCAGCCGCTTCCAGCCGGTCGGTCAGCGCTGCCAGCTTTGCCACAACGGGGTCGCCCAGCAGGGCACGGAAAACAACAAGCCCGTGGAGCCGGGCGTTCCATTCACGAAGTTGCATCATCAGACTCTCCTCTTGACAGAACCTCTCCGGCGCTTTGCTCCTGCTTCCCCGGTCAGAGGAGCCGGGCAGGCTGACGGAGAGGTTTTTACCAGATTATACACTCAGAGAAGGCCGTCCGCAAGGGTGTGTTCAATTATCTTCATCTTTCGGCTGATTCACTTTACAAATCGTCGATTGACAAAGGCCCGATTTATAGTATAATTGACCCAACGTTCAAATCGGAATGCGAGATGCGAAAAGTAACGTGTCTGAGGGAAATTTTGTTGAGAGTGTAAGAGGAAAAGGAACAGGAGCAACTTACCATGCAGTTAAATGGTTCGCAAATTTTTGTTGAAGTCCTCTGCGAACAGGGCGTGGACACCATCTTCGGCTACCCCGGCGGTGCTGTGCTGAACCTGTACGACGAGCTGTATAAGAATTCTGACCGCATCCACCATGTGCTGACCGCCCACGAGCAGGGCGCTTCTCATGCAGCCGATGGCTATGCCCGCGCAACGGGCCGCACCGGCGTGGTGCTGGCCACCAGCGGCCCGGGTGCCACCAATCTGGTCACCGGCATTGCCACTGCCTACATGGACTCCGTGCCCATGGTCGCCTTTACCGGCAATGTGCCGACCCCCGGTTTGGGCAAGGACAGCTTTCAGGAGGCGTACATCGAGGGCATCACGATGCCCATCACCAAGCACAACTTCACGGTGCGCAAGGTAGAAGAGCTGGCCGACACCATGCGTGCGGCGTTCCGCATTGCACAGAGCGGCCGCAAGGGCCCGGTGCTGGTGGATATCCCCAAGGATGTCACCGCTGCTGTCTGCGAGTTCACTCCCAAGCAGCCGGAGCCGATCCGCACCGTGACCACCTACGACGAACAGCAGGTCAAGTGGGCCGCCGATATCATCAACGCGGCCAAGCGCCCGCTGGTCTATTTTGGCGGCGGCGTGCGGAGTGCGGCTTCCTGCCAGCCCCTGCGTGACCTGATCCACAAGGCGGAGATCCCCGCCACCTATACTCTGATGGCTGCAGGCGTTGTGCCCTACGGTGACCCGATGAACATCGGCATGGTCGGAATGCACGGCTGCTACACCTCCAACCGGGCGGTCGCGGATTGTGACGTGCTGATCGCATTGGGTACCCGCTTTTCTGACCGCGTGGCCCTGAACCCCAAGACCTTTGCCAAGAACGCCACCATCATCCAGATCGATATCGACCCCAGTGAGCTGGGCAAGAACGTGGATGTGGATCTTGCCATTGCCGGTGATGTCTGCTACGTTCTGAGCGGGATGCTCCCCCTCATTGAGGAGAAGAAGCACCCCGACTGGTTGAAGATGATCCACGAGTGGCAGGCGCAGGATTACCACCCTGTGTCCGACCCCACCCGCCTGATGCCCCATCAGGTCATCGGCGAGGTGTGCAGCCAGTGCGGCCCTGAGGCCGTGTATGTCACCGACGTGGGCCAGCACCAGATGTGGGCGGCCCAGTACATCCGCCACACCAAGAGCCGCGGCTTTATCACCAGCGGCGGTCTGGGCACCATGGGCTTTGGCTATGGCGCGGCCATCGGCGCGCAGATGGCGCTGGGCCGGGAGCAGCGGGTGGTCATGTTCACGGGCGACGGTTCCTTCCACATGAACCTCAACGAGGCCTGCACCGCTGTCAGCTATGAGCTGCCCATCATCACGGTCATCTTCAACAACTCTGTGCTGGGCATGGTGCGCCAGTGGCAGACCACTTTCTACGAAAAGCGCTACTCCCAGACCGACCCCCACCGCCGCACTGACTTTGTCAAGCTGGCCGAGGGCTTTGGCCTGAAGGGCTACCGCTGCACCAACCTCCCCGAGTTCCAGGCCGCATTTGCCGATGCCCTCAAGCAGAAGGGCCCCACCTGGATCGAGTGCATCATCGACAAGGACGAAAAGGTCCTGCCCATGATCCCCGGCGGCGGCGACATCAATGATATCATCATGGAATAAGGAGGACTGCCCCATGGAATCCAAACGCAGAGTCATCAGTCTGCTGGTGGACAACCAGAGCGGTGTTCTGGCCCGGGTGTCCAACCTGTTCTGCCGCCGCGGCTTCAACATCGACAGCCTGACGGTGTCCGCTACCAACGACCCGGCGGTCAGCCGCATCACCGTGACCATCACCAGCGATGAAAAGGCGCTGAGCCAGCTCATCCTCCAGACCGAGCGGCTGGAAGTGACCCGGCAGGTGTTCGTGCTGGACCACGAGAACTCGCTGGAGCGGGAACTGCTGCTGCTCAAGTTGGCTGCCGATGTCCACAACCGCAGTGAGCTGCGGGAGATCGCCAGCATCTACAAGGCAAAGATCATTGATCTTTCGCCCGACAGCATGGTGCTGGAGCTGACCGGCCGCCCTGAAAAGGTGGACGCGTTCCTCAAGATCTTGGCGGATTACAAGATCCTTGAGCAGTGCCGCACCGGCGTGACCGCCCTGGAGCGCGGCGGGATGCACCAGCACATGCAGAAGCCCCCGCAGGAGGTGCGGGCAGCCCAGCTGCCCCTGCCCGGGACCCATTGCCCGCAGTAAGGCATAACCCCTCAGTTTTCCATAAAAATCAAAATATAAAAATAAAACAGGAAAGAGTAAAAGGAGACTACTACCATGGCGATCAAGAAATACTACGATTCCGACTGCAACCTCGGCGTGCTGGACGGCAAGACCGTTGCTGTCATCGGCTTCGGCAGCCAGGGCCACGCCCATTCCGAGAACCTGGCCGAGAGCGGCGTGAACGTTGTTGTCGGTCTGCGCAAGGGCTCTGCCCACTGGGCAAAGGCCTCCGAGTTCGCTGCCACTCACGACAACTTCAAGGTCATGGAGGTCGAAGAGGCTGCCAAGGCTGGCGATGTTGTGATGATGCTGGTGCCCGATGAGCTGTGCGCCGATATCTACAACACGCAGGTCGCACCTTACATGACCGAGGGCAAGGCTCTGGCCTTTGCACACGGCTTCAACATCCACTTCAAGACCATCACCGCGCCCAAGAACGTGGACGTCATCATGATCGCTCCCAAGGGCCCCGGCCACATCGTCCGCCGCCTGTACACCGAGGGCGAGGGCTGCCCCTCTCTGATCTGCGTGGAGCAGGATTACACCGGCAAGGCAAAGGACATCGCTCTGGCTTACGCTTCCGGCATCGGCGCTGGCCGTGCAGGCATCCTGCAGACCACCTTCAAGGAGGAGACCGAGACCGACCTGTTCGGCGAGCAGGCAGTTCTGTGCGGCGGTGTCTGCGAGCTGATCCACGCAGGCTTCGATACGCTGGTTGAGGCTGGCTACGAGCCCGAGATGGCATACTTTGAGACCTGCCACGAGATGAAGCTGATCGTTGACCTGATCAACGAGGGCG
>OJAI01001672.1_pt1 | contig 11290 bp, 15 predicted proteins | sample 1588891 | NCBI WGS metagenome assembly OJAI01 (sample SAMN03283255) | human gut metagenome | biome: human-associated habitat; material: feces | host: Homo sapiens | place: USA | collected 2013 | reverse complement strand
AGAAGTTGAGAAGAAGTTGGAGGAGATGAAGAAGGATGGCGAATAAAATGGAAAAAGCAAGTATTCCTGTTAAAGTCGAAAAGGAAATTGTAACGGAATTAGAACAGATTTTTAGAATCGTAGATGACAAGCCATATTTTGAATTAAAATACAAGAAAGTTGGCGAGGATTATTACCACGTAGGATATAGTTCGTTCGATTTCCATAATGTTCTGAAATGGGAAAAAGAATATTTTGAGTTGGCTAATTGTATTGAATGTAAGTCCGGACAGAAAAATGTTGCAGGTAGAAAGTGTCAAGCGTGCATAAATAAAAATATGTTCGAGAAAATCTGAAACGGCAGTTTCATGGAAAGAATAAAACTATGACAGAGGCGAGAGAAGCAGAAAGGATGGAAAAGAATGAATAAGAAAGAAATCGCAGAAATTAAGAAACAGTTTACTCCAGCCAATTGCACAATCACACGCATTTGTGGTTGTTATGTGGACGCAGAAAAGAACAAGAAAACCAAAATTAAAGAAGCATTCCTGTCTCTTCCAGAGGAAGAAATGTTTAAGTATTTTGACATTTTCAAGAAAACCATGTCTGGCAGACTTGGAAAAAACCTTATGAACCTTGATTTTCCATTATCACAGGAAAAAGAGGGTGGAACACAGGAATTTCTTATGCGGATCAGAGCAAGTAAGCTTAAAAATGATGAGCTTTTGGACGAGTTCTACGACAAAGTGATTGAAAATTACGATTATCACGAAAATTACTACATAGTTCTCATTCATGCAGTATATGACGTTCTGGGAAAAGCTTCTGATGGAACCGAAATGCACGATGCATCAGAAGAAATTTATGAACACATTCTGTGCAGCATTTGTCCAGTAAATCTTTCAAAGGCTGGGCTTAGCTATGATGCGGCTGAAAATAACATCAAAGACAGAATTCGTGATTGGGTAGTCTCAAGACCAGAAACAGGATTCTTATTCCCTGTATTCAATGGCAGAAGCACTGATATTCATGGAACCTTGTATTTCAACAAAAACATAAAGAATATTCATCCCGACTTCATTGAAAACGTTCTTGGCGCACCAATTCCCCGTATACCCGGCAACGAGATCAATGTCTTTTCAGATTTTATCATGGATAATTTCGAAGGAAATACAACATTCAATTTCGCGGAAAGTCTGGTTGAATCTTTGCAGGAAGTAAGAGAACAGAAGAAAGACAGCCCGGAGATGGTAACCGTGTCATGTGATGAAATGGAACAGATTTTTGGATATTGCGGAGTTCCAGACGAGAAGTTGTCGGATTTCAAAGAAAACTGGGAAATGTATTTCAGCAATGCGCCTGTTGCTCTTGACAATATTCATAATTCAAAAACTGCAAAAATTGTAACACCAGATACAACAATCTGCATCCAGCCAGATAAAATTGCTCTGATTGAACTGAAAGAAATAAACGGCGTTCCATCTCTTGTAATTCCGGTAAATGGAGAACTGAAAATCAATGGAATTGAAGTTGAATTAAAATAAATACTTTTGAAAAACCAGGAATTGGAGAAAGGAATTTTAGAATTGGCAAATAAAAGAATGTTCACAATGAAAATTGTTGACAGTGACGCATTTTTGGATATGCCGTTATCAACACAATGTCTTTACTTTCATCTAAACATGAGGGCTGACGATGATGGATTCATTGGAAATCCAAAAAGGATAATGAAAATCACAGGAGCAAGTGAAGATGACTTGCGATTATTAATCGCAAAAAGGTTTGTCCTTACATTTGAGGATGGCGTGATTGTAATTAAGCATTGGAGAATGCACAACACTTTGTCAAGAGATCGGTATGCTGAAACATCATATACTGACGAAAAGAAAATGTTGCTTTTAAAGGACAACGGCAGCTACTCTTTGACGGGCGGAAATCCGATTGATGATACTCGGCTAATAGAACGATCGGGACGGCAGACGCAACAAAGACGCAACAAAGACGCAACAAAGACGCTCTCAGATATAGATAAAGGTTTAGATATAGATATAGAATTAGATAAAGATAAAGAAAAAGATAATAATTTAATAGTATCTAAAGATACTATTCGTCAGACAGATGTCAGACGTGTTATTGAGGAATGGAACAAATTACAGAATGTTGGCATTGCTCCTATCAGGGATATCAAACCAGCATCAAAGAGATGCCAGTTACTTAAAGGACGAATAAGAGAGTATGGCATGGATGATCTCTTAAAGGCTATGGACAACATTCGCCACAGCGATTTCCTGAGAGGTGAAAACAAAAATGGATGGATGATTACTTTTGACTGGTTTGTAAAACCAAATAATTTCTTAAAGGTTTTGGAGGGTAACTACAATGGGGACAGGAAACATGGGTCTGGTGCAAAAACTCAAAGAAAAGTCGAACCACTTATCCCGTTTGGAACACTCGGTGATGACGGAAATTCAGACACATTGCCGTTTATGTGATGATTCCGGATGGGTCTGGAGCCGTGATCAATATGGAGTTCCGTACTGCCAGGAGTGTTCCTGCGGTATCCGTAAAAAAACGATTCATAGAAATCAACTTAAATTTGCAGAGATTCCAGATATCTACAAGGACGCAATGTTTAATAACTTCCGGTCGGCAGTATACCAGCTGCCGGAGAGCCAGGAAACAATAAGACAGGCTGCGAAAGCTGTTCACTACTGGATGGAAAATATCAGCGATATGCAAAAACAGGGAATTGGGCTATATTTTTATTCTAGTACGAAAGGCTCTGGAAAAACCCGAATGGTATGCAGCCTGGCGAATGAACTGATTGAAAAACATCAGAAACAGGTAAAATTTTCAACGTCTATGAAAATCCTTGACGAGATCAAGTCCACATGGGGAAAAAGATACAGTCCGGATAAAACGGAAGAACAGTTGATTGATGAACTTGCCAGAGCAGATATTCTAATCATTGATGATTTCGGCACAGAAACCGAAAAGGACTGGGTAAATGAAAAATATTATGAAATTATCGACGGACGCTATACAAGCCGAAAAATCACGATTTTTACAAGTAATTACTGTATTTCTCGACTAAATTATGATGAACGTATCACCAACCGGATTCTGGAGCGGTCACTTGAGATTCCGTTTCCGGAAGAATCTGTCCGGGAACATATAGCAGAAACGATGAAACAACAAATGATAGCAGGGATTATGGGAGGCGGAAAATGAACAGCGTGGTGTTAAAAAGAAAATTCACAGGGAAACCGGTAACTATGCCTTATTCAGCTGCAAAGATTGAAAGAATGCAGCGGATGTTTGACGAGTCCAGAGAAAAAGTTTTGGCAGCCAGAAATGAAGAGATTGAAAAAGCGTACCAGAAAGGCAAGGAAGACGGGATCAGTAGAACTGTGAGTGCCTTGAACAAAGTTGTAGAAAATGCAAGGGAAGAAGAAAGAGAGAAAAGCTACCTCGATGGTTTTGAACAAGGATTTACGGATGGACAGGACTGGGCGAATGTCGAGAACAGCGTAACGCTACTCCTGGCACTACATAGAGCATACGACTTTGAACCGGATCAGTTGATGAACGTAGTGAAAAAGAGTAATAAATATGTGCATCAGGCAAATGAAGGAAAACCGACCATCGGCACTCTTGCACGGCAGTTGTACAATGAATGCCAGATAAAGCTGTGCGAACACGAAGTGGAAATTTTAAGAAAGTACAGTTTGTTTGAAGAGGGTGACCCATATGATTAAGATAAGCGCAATGTACAAAGATTCCGGCGGAACAAACCCGTATCACCGATGTGAGGAATGTCTGCGGTACCGGCCTGGAAAACATCCGAGGTGTCTGAACTACAATGGAGATGTGGACTGGAAACCAAACTACATTGCTTGCAAATTTTTCACAGATGAAAAGGAAGATGAAATCAAAGGACAGATGGATATATTTGATTTGTTGTAAAACAAAGTAATTGATTGACCAAAAAACGCTAGAATCCATTTTATATAAGTTCACATAGAAATATATGCCTAAAATGTTTTAAAAGGATTTTGAACCTTTTCGTCAAAGAAAGGAGTGCGACATGAACAAAGCGTTATTACTGGCGTTGAACGAACACATATACCTTCAGGGACTAATTAGCAGGGAAATGAAAGAAAAAATTGATATTGAGATTCTTTCTGAAAATTAAGCCAAACTATTGAGCGGAGATGAGATTGAATGTATAATAATCTTATCTCTGCTCTTCCAACCAGAAGGGAGAACGGGGCATGAACGTTTATCGTACTAGAGAAATACTGAAAACTTGCAGCATTTTTGACTTGAAATTAAAAGTGGCTTTTTATGCAAGGGTAAGCACAGAATCAGAAGACCAACAAGTTTCTATACACCACCAGGATGAATATTACAGAAACTTCATTGCACAAAATAAAAACTGGGTGTTTGTTGGTGCGTACATTGACAACGGAATATCGGGAATAAGAACTGAGAAAAGGGACGAATTTCAACGCATGATGGCAGATGCCAAAACTGGAAAGATTGATATGATTGTAACGAAAGAAATTACCAGGTTTGCGAGAAATACGCTAGACAGCATAAAATATACAAGAGAATTACTGATGTATGGTGTGTGTGTATGGTTTCAAAACGACAACATCAATACGATTGACGAAGATAGTGAGTTACGACTTACTATAATGTCCGGAATTGCCCAAGATGAATCAAGGAAACTCTCCAATCGAATAAAATTCGGACATGCACAGTCAATAAAAAATGGTGTAGTTCTCGGTGCTCGAATATACGGATACATCAAAAAAGACGGAAAACTTACAATTGATCCCAAAACAGCTCCAATGGTAAAAGAAATATTTGAAAAGTATTCTACAGGAGAATGGTCTACATCCACTATTGAGAAATACCTGTACAAAAAAGGATATCGAAATTACAAAGGCGGAAAACTCAGCCGAGATAATATCAAAAAAATAATCAAGAATCCGAAATATAAAGGTTATTATTGCGGCGGTAAAGTAAAAGTTGTCGATATGTTCACTAAAAAGCAAGAGTTTTTGCCAGAGGACGAATGGACAATGTATAAAGATGACGGGAACCATGTTCCACAGATTGTAGATGAATCTGTATGGAATAAGGCAAATGTCATTATGCAAACACGGAGTGATGCGATCAAATCCCATAGAACGTCTTTCAAGCAAAACAATTTGTTCACCGGGTATATCTTTTGTGGGGACGATGGAGCACCGTATTGGATGAAACAACGCACTGCAAGAGGACGTGAAGATGTAAGATGGGTATGTAGTTATCGCATAAAAAACGGAGCGCAGAGCTGCAATTCTTTCGGAATACATGAGAAAGAATTAAAAATAATGCTTGCAGACCTTATCAACAAATCTGGTGATATCCAAGCAGCTATTGAAAGATATATAAGTTTGGTCGAAAAGAACATAGACTTCAGCAACGATGGGGCTGAGATAAACCGGCTTAAAAATATGATTCTTCAGCTAGAGAAAAAGAAAGACAAACTTCTCGACCTTAATCTGGATGGAATCATAACAAATTCTGAATACCTTGAAAAAAGCGAAAAATTCAAGAATGAAATCCAAGACATAAGCAATAAACTTTCCGAACTGGAATCAAAAGAAGAAGCCAATAAAGATTCCCATTTGAAATTAAAAGAAATCGGAAAGATATTAAATGATTTGCAAGGAGTTGGCCCAGAAGATATTACCAAAACGGTTCTGGGAGAATTTTTGGACAAAATAGTAATAAATCCAAAACGCCCGCAGGAGTGCGAAATTTTGTTCTTTTTAAAGACCGGAGATGTAAAAAAAAAGTCAATAATCGAGCGGGGTAAACAGAGTTGTTCTGAATACTTTTTTTTAAATAAGTTCTCAGAACGACACGCCGTATTTTACAGGAAAATCAACTATGTGGATGGATGCGAAAAAGAATTTAACTACACTTACGCATTTGCAATCTAAATAATATACAAAAGATGAACGGAAGAGCAGAGATGTAATTTTTTGACATTTAACTAAATATCTGGTAGTATGAAAACATACTAATGACGACATCGGTTCCAATTCCCGGAACAGGATGTCTTTTTGTGTTTTTAAGGGGTGATAACCATGAATCATACCGCATATGACGTAATGAGAGAATATATGATCGAGGGAGCAGAATTGGACGGACCATACCAGTTCCCCATGATGCCACGGTATACTGGCAGACCCGGAGCGGATACTGTCGACTTCAAAGACAGCTTTGACCGGCGGATAAAGAACCATAGGGACTTGACCGTCAATTTCTATATCCATGACAACGAATTTGAGAAAATCTGGAATTGCCCGGATAAATATATCGAGCATCTAAAATGCTTCAACAGCGTGATCGCACCGGATTTCAGCATGGCGGTCGGAGAAGGCGGTATGCCATTTGCTATGAACATCTGGCAGAAGTACCGCAATCATGCGATAGCACATTATCTGCATATGAACGGAATCCGTATGATTCCAAACGTGAACATACCGCCGGAATACTGCTATGATTGGATTTTTGACGGAATACCAAAAAGAAGCACGGTTGCCTGCTGCACCAATGGGCGAGTGAAGTCAAAAGCATCACGGCTGGAATTTTGTAAGGGATTTCAAGAGATGGTCCGGAGATTAGAGCCACTAAGAGTAATCATCGTTGGGCGGATACCACAGGAACTGCAAACAGACATAGAAATTATCAACTTCAAAAGCAGAAACCAGAAGATTAAGGGCAGGGAGGGGAAATATGGGATTCTCAACTGAGCGATCAGCGCACAATAAAGTACGCAGGAAGAAAGATAAAACGGAACAGAAGGTGAAAGTCCGGAAACAACGGACCACATACAAAACGAAGAATACGGCTAGGAGAAAATCTGAGGGATTAAATAAATTAAATTGATTCGTGATTTTTCACAGCACCTCGGAAGATGCTATGGATTAATATATGCAAGATAAACAAAATGAAAATCCAGAAATAAAGGTTATTTTTGGGCTGTTCTTTTTTCGGCCATTTTTCGGGCTTTTTCTGTGTCTGAATATTTCAAATATTCAAGAACCGCCAGAAATATCGTTTGTTTCACAATCGGTATGACCAATCCTGCAAAAGGCTGCGGATCATCTGCGGACCGGTGCCGGGATTTCCTCGTGGTCAATAACTGACGCTCTATTTTCGCCCACAACGCCCGCAGAACTGACAAGGCTATACTTCTTCTACCGGAATCTAAACGGCCGTTAAAAAGCCAAATAGGACGGTTGTACAGCGGATCCAAAATAGAACATACTTTCTCCGCTGTTCGGGCACTGCGCCCCGGATCGGCACCAGCTGCACAAAGCAAGCACGACAAAAAGACGAAAAGCGGTGAAAAAGCAAATCAACAACCGCATTTCCGGGCAAGCAAAGCTGTTAGGTTTTCAAGGTACACGGCTTGTAGATAGATTTCACAAGCCTGATCCGCTTCCCAGGCCGAGAACCTGGCGCCGGACTGGATACCGGAAGAGCAGCAGAAAAAGAGCAGCGTTTTCACTGCTCTAAAAAATTAGCATTAACTGACCGGGGCAAGTCCCGGAAAAACTCCGAAAAACCGCCGTCCCACAGCTTTTTTGGTGGTTCCGTCACATCCTGCACACAGCTTTTTACAGCCGTAGCACATCGGGTTATATTTCAGGCTTTCAAGCGCCTATTTGCTGTCTTTCCTTCTCTGTTCCTGTTCTGGTGTTAATATCATGTTATAAGTCATAACTTTTTCTCCTTTTCTTCTTTTTTTGAAATCCGGCGGTTGCGTTAAGCCCCCGAAGCTTCGGCTGCCATTGCAGTTCCTCCCGGGTCTCTGGGTTGTAATGTGTCCCGTAAATCAAGGCCCGCATTTCTTCCAGTGTCTTGATCTCTTCGGGGAGATCATAAACACATTTCCCGACTGTTGATGTTCCAATTATCATACTGTTTTCCTCCTTATGACTACTGACATAGCAGCTAATAACATTTCGTGGACTTTGCTTTCCTCTCTAAATGTGTATTTGTCTTTACCTGTCGCTTTCATCCAGATGATTGAATAAAAACAGTTGATATTTGATAAAGCTTTAAGGATAGTGTCTTTCATTTTATTCCCTCTCTTTCTCCCGGATCAGCGTCCGGGGTGAATGTTTTTTTTTGTTTTCCTTTGATGGTTATATAATACACGATAATAGACTAAAAGTAAATACACAAGATACACGAAAATAGACCATATAACACAGCTTATTTTTGTGCAAATAGTACATAAAAATAGACATTGACTTAATGCTAAAAATCTATTATCATATATTTATAAATAAGGAGGTGAAAAACAATGGCCGATTATGGAAAGAATGGTTATATTGATTTTTCAAAATTATGGAACGTATTAAAAAAGAAAGAACTTAATAAACAGCTTTACATTCCACAATGTTTCTATTAATACACAGCGATACGAGATCGCAGGAGAGCAATACATACCTTTACATTCCACAATGTTTCTATTAATACAACGGACCGCACGTCTTGAGCCGAGCTTTACTCCTGTCTTTACATTCCACAATGTTTCTATTAATACTCCCGGGTCTCTGGGTTGTAATGTGTCCCGTAAATCCTTTACATTCCACAATGTTTCTATTAATACGGCTTGTAGTCCGAGTAACAATTTGACAGCAATTAATGGTACAGCCCCAACAGCAGATACACCTGTTACACAGGCTGTTAGAAAGGGGGCACTGTAATGCATAAAGTTGCAATGGAAATGGGAAAATGGGCTATGGAAAAAGCCAAGACACATGGCTTCGATAATCTCAGTGCTCAAGACTGGGACGATCTGAAGGACTGCATGGAAGCTGTAAAGTGTGCAATTTGTGCAGACAAAGATTACAGAATCGTAGAAGCTATGGACGAATGCAAACAGGAAGAAAAGTATCTTGGACGCATGGGATATGACAGATATCGTTATTCCAATGGCAGATTTGCCCCAAAGGGCAGAGGAAGCCGTATGGGATATAAGCCGTACCTGTACATGGAAGATGATGACTGGATGGACGAGTATCTGAACAATCCAGAGTTTGAACGTAATATGTACCGCATGGGTTATCATCCGGACCGTAGTGACATGAGGATGGATGGAACGAACCGTCAGCAGTCCAGATACGGCGAAACCTATGACAGATACAGCGAGAATCGCAGGCATTACCATGATTCCAAAGATGCAGATTCAAAACAGAAGATGGACAGTTCGATGAAGGAGTACACGCAGGATGTTATCCGTACCATGTCTGAGATGTGGTCGGATGCAGACGCAACCCTTAGACAACAGATGAAAACTGATTTGACTAAGCTTCTTCAACAGATGAACTAAAAACAAGGCCCTTGCTACAGAAATGTGGTAGGGGCTTTTTGGTTTAAAGGCGGTGGTTTTATGCTAAGACAATTTTACATGAACGGGCAAAAATGGAAAGTTCGGTTCACTTATCCGGAGAATCCAGTACTGGTTGACCGTACCGGTACTATGACCTGTGCTGTGACGGATGGAAACACAAGAATTATTTGGATTTCTGACGCTATTTCGGGCGAATTTCTCACAAGGGTAGTTTTACATGAGTTGAGCCATGCAATGATGTTTTCGAGCGGATTTCTTAAAGAACTACATAGACTTGTACCACGTGAGAATTGGGTGGAAGTAGAAGAATTGATTGCTAATCTGATTGCCGACAAAGCAAGGCAGATTTTTGAAATCGCATATGAGATTGTAGGGAATGAAGCGATACATTTTGTTCCGTATCTGTTGGAACAGGTGGCGTAAAACAGATACTTCCTTAATGAACTAAATGGGAAGAGGAAAATTATAAAAAAGCATAAAAGCATGTGATCATCTGAGTTTTTGTCGATTTTATTGTTACGGTCCTATCCGAATTGCTGACAGTGATACCGTCCGGAAGTGCTGATGTGGTCACGGTATAACCAATATTGATAGAACCTCCGAGGTAGAAAACAACCATCGCTTTCTCGATTATGATTAATCCATGAGTGGCAGCACGTACATTTTTGATAGTAAGCGATTCGCCAAATGCTTTTTCGTACCTCAGAAAGACCTTACTATTTTATCTGAGTCCAATTACTTAACTTACCATCAATATATTGCCTTGTTATAACAGCACCAGGATTACCTGATGGAGAAAATGCGATAATACGACTTTTGATAATTATAGCTGAAAAGTACTCCCATTTGAATCCGTCAACGACAGGAGCATTAGTATTCCGGTATGAAAAATATAACATCGCAAAGTAAGATTCTCCTAGTTTGCTGAGATATAATTCAATATCTGTATTGTGTATATCGGCCACCAGAGGGGGCTTACTATTTAATTCATTTATTTTAAATCAAAAAAATCCCCAGAACTGAGGAACTGGGGACTGGAATACTATGAAACCTGGGTGTACGCTGTTCCCTGATTTCCTTGTGAGAATAACATAAAAAAGCAATTTTGTCAATGGAGGGTGCACATATGAGAGGTAGACTTCGCCAGAAACAGTCCATATGGATTTCGACAGTAACAGAAAAAAACAATGGAATGGATAAAACGCTTGTCTATTCAAACCCACAAAAGAAGAACATTTCAGTATCAGCAACAGCCGGTACGCCAGAAGAACTGTCTGCCGGAATCATTCCCGACTATGACCGGTACATTACGGTTTTTGACCGAACATTTCAGCCAAAAGAAGGCAACGTCTTGTGGGTTGATGTCGTGCCAGAAATCAGGGAAGACGGAACATTAATCCTTGATGGAGATAACAGCCCGACTGTTCTTCCAGACTACAGGCTTAAGAGAATCCTTGATACTCAAAAAGGACAAGTTGCCCGATATGGAATAGCGAAAATCGGTGGCAACAATGAGTAGGAAAACAATCCGGTGCAGTTTGAACCATAATTCTTTGCAGTCTGCAATTCAGCAGTTGGAAGCATACCGGAAAGATATTCAAAGGAAGAACCAGATTTTTGTTGATAAACTGGCTCAAGAGGGAATACAGGTTATCCAGACCACAATGGAATCTGTTCCGACCGAAGAAAAAGGTTCTTACTACACGGAAGTTATTAATAACGGACATGGCGATATTGTTGGTGCAGCGGTCCGGCTTTCTGGAGACAAGGTTCTTTTTATCGAGTTTAGCGCCGGTATTTCTTATGGAACGGACAGCTATCCATTACCGTCTGGCGCTGATTATGGTGTTGGTACTTACCCAGATCAAAAACACGCTTACG
>OJAI01001659.1_pt1 | contig 11379 bp, 23 predicted proteins | sample 1588891 | NCBI WGS metagenome assembly OJAI01 (sample SAMN03283255) | human gut metagenome | biome: human-associated habitat; material: feces | host: Homo sapiens | place: USA | collected 2013 | reverse complement strand
ATGTGCAGAAAGAGATTAATTTAATCCCAATGCAACAGTTGATTAGAATTTATCAAAGAAATAATCCGCTTACGATAAGTGATACACGACAGCTTTTAAACGATACGGCATACAGCTACATGACTTTAGCGTGTACGGCACTTAAACTGATGTTTAAATTGTCGGTTAGAGAAATTAAAGAGTTTATCGCAGAATTTAGGGATTTAATCGACACGTTGTATAAATTTAATCAATTCGGTCTGACATTGCCAAAGGTGGCGCAATGCCTTGCTGATGAAGTTAATTATATCGATGAAAGGTACATAAAGGTGATTGATTAATAACTTATGCATGGGATAACGACAGTACTCAAAATGCTCACATAAAGCAGATGAGAGATAATAGGCAAAAAGCCTACATGGAAAGACACAGAGACAATAAGGCATATGAAAGATTTAAGCATATGCCGGATTATGGGAAAGGAGTACAAAACAATGACAAATAGGGAGAAATTTGCAGAAAAGATTTTGGATATTGCTTGTAATGGTAACTGGATGGCAGCTAACAAAGCAACATTAGAGCCAATAACGTGTCAAGAATTGCCGTGTAAAGATTGCTTGTTCTATGTTTTAGGCAAGGGGTGCGACAGGAACGAAATGAAAAAGTGGGCGAATAGCGAATATATTGAACCACCAATTGACTGGTCAAAAGTTGCAGTTGATACACCAATACTGGTAAGAGACAGTGCTAACTTAGAGTGGACTGAAAGATATTTTGCGAAATATGATAATGGGGTAGTTTATGCTTGGAGCAATGGAACAACATCGTGGACTGGCGATAGGCATACATCATGGAAACTGGCTAAGCTTCCGGATAAGGAGCAGTAATGGAGAGATTAACGATTGATGAGATAATCGAGCATTGCGACAGAAAAACAGAGATGTACGAAAAAACTTGTGATGTTAAGTATCTCGAAACAACAGTTATGAATAATCCAATAAAGGGGTATTGGGAGCATAAACAAGTTGCTGAATATTTAAGAAAGCTCAAAGCTTATGAGAACTTAGAGGAACAGGGCAGACTTGTTAAATTACCTTGCAAGGTGGGAGATACAGTATATGCAATTGGATTTGATAATAAACCAATTATTTATGAATCGGTTATATTAAGCATACTGATTACTGAAAAAGAAATTGTTTTCAATGTAAAAGTTGATGAATTTGGAATCAATTCGCAATTAAAACAATCTATGTTTGGTAGAACCGTATTCCTCACAGAACCAGAAGCCGAAGCAAAACTGAAAGAATTAAGGTGTAACAATGATTGATTGTAATATTTGCAAGTATAAAGAAGATTATGGTTATTGTACAGAATGCAGACACGGAGAGTTGTTCGAGAGAAAAAATGTGTCAGAACCTAAAAAAATATCAGTTAGTAACGGAAAAGAATATTGCGGACATTGTGGCTATTTGTCTGAATATGCCAGAGGATATAAAAAGTTTTATTGTATTAGGTGTGGCGGACTTAATTTAAGAAGTTGGAAGAATTGAGAGGTGGAGAAAATGAAAGTAGTAATTGACATACCTAAAGATTTCACAGGAGATTATATTGCTGACAAATTCAAAGATTTCTTTTCAAGGGTTATTGCAGATATTGATTGCAAAGGTATGTGTGGCAGATACGAGAAAGAAATTGCTGAAATGTTTTTAAAGGCATTTGATGATAGTGAAGAAAAGATTTCTTGTAACTGCCAACACAACAGTAACCCAAGAGAAAATGAGCCTTGTTGCAGATGTGATAGCAAACAGACCAATGCCGACAGGATAAGGAATATGTCGGATGAAGAGTTGGCAGAGTCCAATCTTTGTCCGCATATGGTTAATTGGAAAAAAGGAAACTATGATACGTGCGTCCATCCGAACGATAAAGATGCATGTAAAAAATGTATGTTAGATTGGCTTCAATCGGAAGTGGAATAGGAGCGTTGATATGACAAATGCAGAGAAAATTAGAAGCATGTCGGATGAAGAGTTGGCGGAAGAATTTCTTGCCGACCAATTGCTTGGCGACCAATTGTCATGTGGGCATTGCTATTACATACGCAATAATGCTTATGGTTGCAAATATGATAGTTGCAAAAACGGCATATTGAAATGGCTTCAATCAGAAGCGGAATAGGAGAAAATATGAGAATATTTAAAAACGTAGACGAAAAATTAAAAGAGATTGGATTCAACAAAATCTGTGAAGATAAGCATGGCGCTCAATATGAACGCTACAATACAAAGTACAATTATTGGCAGCGCGTTGACATTTGGCATAAAGCTTCAGGCCGTCATATTTTACAGTCGTATGACAGAGACTTGATGGACGAAAAGAAGATTGGAAATACTAATGTTGGCCTTACAGGATATGAAATGAAGCTTTTTCTTAAAAAAATGAAAAAGCTAGGACTTTACAGCAAAACTACGGGAATCGAGGGAAAGTATGACAGAAAAGAATAATAAAGAACCAAGCCCATGTAGCGGTTGCAAATACGAGAAAAGTACAAACATAAAGGAACTTTTAGCTTTTTGCACACATTGTAAAAGAGCTTATTCCCACGAAGAGGATAGGGAAATTTGCGAGGATAGGTACGAGGAGAATATAACATGACAGAGAGCGAAGCAATAAGAGAAAAAAGAAAATTCGCAATCGAACTAAAGCAATTAGTTCATCAAAAATGTGTTGAAATCAACCACTATGTCAGCGGTTGTGACAGTCCGTTTAGCTATTTGCAGATTGCAGATGTGCAAGAAAGTTTGAGGGAGATTGAAAACACTTTGAATATTAAGGCTAAGGAGTGATGAAGAATGATATTTGAAGTTGGCAAACATTATGAACATAGCGCAGGAAAGAAAATGCACATATTAGGAAGAGTAAATTCTGATATGTATTATTCGCCCTGTTTAGTCGCAGAAGATTTAGAAGGTAATTTTATCCCAGTTGGAATTGGCGAAGAATATGCAGTTAATTGGACTGAAATTGATGAAACTGAATGGCTCAATGAATTAAAAATGCGTGACAATTCATGAAAATAAAGGTGGGTGATACAGAATGACCAACATAACAACAGTAGTATACACTGCCCTCATAGTATTCGGCATAATCGGGCTGACAGAGGTAGCGTTTGCATGGTACGACATCTACGGACGAGATAAGACCAATGATGAGATACAAGAGCAGTGGTGCAGTGAAAATATTAAACATTAATTAATCTATCAGAAAGGAATAGGTTGTCGCGACATAAAACCGAGGTTTCCTTTTGGTAAGAGAAAATGAATTTTGACAATTACTCTTGTGATAATCAAATGAGCATATTTGACTTCACAAGAGAACCAATTAGCATAACAAAGCCTATCCGCTTGATAGAATTATTTGCCGGCCACGGCAGTCAGGCAATGGCACTAAAGAGAATAGGCGCTAAATTTGAGCATTACAGAGTTGTGGAGTTTGATAAGTATGCCATAGCAAGCTATAACGCAGTGCATGGCACAGATTTTCCTACAATGGATATAACTAAGGTTCATGCAGAAGATTTGAATATCTGCGACACAAATGCATTCACTTACTTACTTACTTACTCATTCCCTTGTACGGATTTATCAGTTGCCGGAAAACAAGCCGGAATGTCTAAGGGCAGCGGTACAAGAAGCGGTCTGTTGTGGGAAGTTGAGAGAATACTAACAGAAATCAGAGATAGCAACGGAGAATTGCCACAGATTTTATTCATGGAGAACGTGCCACAAGTACATAGTCAGGATAATATGCCCGACTTTAGAAAGTGGCTAGATTTCCTTGAAAGCCTTGGCTACACAAATTACTATCAAGACTTGAATGCTAAAAATTATGGTGTAGCACAAAATCGTGAAAGATGCTTTATGTTTTCATTCCTAGGTGAGTACAATTATCATTTTCCACAGCCTATACCACTCAAAAAGAAGCTGAAAGACTATCTTGAGGATAATGTAGATGAAAAGTATTACATCAACAATGAAAAGGCTGACAAGCTGATAAAACAGCTTATTGACAACGGCACATTACCACAACACAATCTTGACAGACAGACAGACAGACAGACAGACAGACAGACAGACAGACAGACAGACAGACAGGCAGACTTGTGTTGACGGAACAATCAATAAGCCACAGCAGAGAGAAGTTGCAAACTGTATCAAGGCAAGATATGACTGTGGAATATCAAACTTGCGGTCAGAGGGAAACTTGGCTGTTAAAGGATATGGGAGAGACAGCAGAAAAACAGATTGATGTAGCCGCAACTCTTAGGGCAAGAGATTATAAAGGCCTTGATAATTATGGAAGTAATGGAGTAATTGAATGGAAAAACTAACAGATGCTATCGGAATAGTGCTTTTTGAAAGCAAAAAATTCGGTGGCGAAAAGGTACTTAGGGGGGGATTTGCCCTACCCTAAGAGCCAATAAAACAAGTAGCGGAGTGATTGAAGTAATGGTAGATGTAAATGTAATAGGCTCTCTTGAATCAAAATTTGAGAGTACCAACAGAATTTATGATGTGGGGGGGGTGCAGTCCAACATTGAGTACAATGCAAGGCGGTAATCAAGAGCCAAAAATACTTGAAGCAAAGCAGTTAGGATTTATGGATAATGGTACAGGCAAACATCAATCAAACACAGTATATGATGAAAATGCACTTTGCCCTAATATCACAACAGTTGAGGGCGGTGGTACGCAACAGATTAAGGTGTGTGAAAGTCAGATAGTTGCTATGCGTGGCAGAAATCCCGATAATCCGTCAGATAGAACTGCGGGAAGTTTAACAGAGCAGAGATTAGAGGTGAATATGCAAGGCCTAAGTAATTGCTTAACGAGTGTGCAGAAAGATGATTTATTGCTTGAAAATAATATCCAAAAAGTCGGTCAAATATCAAGCAACGGTTCCCAATGTGGCACAGTTATTTCTGATAACGGCATATCGGCTAATCTCGTAGCCGGAACACACGGATATGTGAATAGCCATATTGCCACGCAATATCGTATTAGAAAACTAACCCCTAGAGAGTGCGGACGGCTGATGGGTGTATCTGATGAAGATATTGACAAAATGGCAGCAGTAAACAGCAATACACAACTATATAAGCAATTCGGCAACTCGATTGTGGTAGATGTTATGTGTGCTATGTTTAAAAATCTGAATATCAAGCAAGGAGATAGCAATGAAGCACTACAAACCAATTAAATGTGTAGTCTGTAGCAAGACGTTTACACCGACCGCAGCTAATCAAAATACGTGTTGTGAAGCACACCGACAGCAGAGAGCTACGGAATTAAGAAAAATCAGAGAAAAGAAAAGACTCAAAAGAAAGCCTGTTAAGAAAAACAAACTTGCGTAAATCTGCGAGATTGCTAAGAGTAAGGGCATGAGCTACGGACAATATATGGCAGAGCAGTATAAAAAGGAAGCGATGATAAAATGAACAGCAGAACTATAAGTGATATAGAGCCGATTGAAAGACAATGTGTATACGAGGGCAACAAGCCGTGTAACAGCTCATGCCGATACTCAAATACTTGTATACACAGTGCAAGCAAAACCGAAGAATAGGAGACAGGTCTATGAAGTTTTCAAAGCTGACTAGACCGGAACTTGAAGAAATTATGAAAAATGCCAATTTCACCGATGAAGAAGCGGAAGTTTTTGAGTTGCTAGTTGCCGATAAGAGCCTTGAAGAGGTATCACAGAGACTATTAATTTCAAAAACAACCACTTCCCGGAGAGTGGCAGACATTAAAGAAAAGATAGAAAGGAGTCAGGCTATGATTAACAAAGTGCCAATATGGGAAAAAGTAACGCTGACGATTGATGAGGCTGCGGAATATAGTAACATTGGAGTGAACAAGCTCCGAGAAATAACAAACAGCACAAGGTGCCAATTTGTTATGTATGTCGGAAAGAGACGATTAATCAAGCGAAAAGAGTTTGAAAAGTATATCGCAGAGACGATAGAGATATAATCAAATGTGGACTTATGTAGCCTTATGTGATATTATAATAAATTGCATAAGGCTTTTTCCATAAGTGAAAGGAGCGAAAATTTAATATGGGAAAGGACTTGAAAGGTAAAGAACTAGGCAGAGGCATTAGTCAGAGAAAAGACAAATACTATGTCGGCAGATATACAACAAGGAATGGAAAGCGAGTGCAGAAATTATTTGCAAAACTACAAGAGTGTAAAAAGTGGCTTGCCGATGAGCAGTACACTGATGAACACAGCAATCCCGACTTTCCGTCTGACATGTTGGTTGATGCATGGTTTGACTATTGGATAAGCGTTAAGAAGCGCACAGTAAGACCGAACACGCTAAGGAACTACACCGAGAGATACAAGCGCAACATAAAGCCTGTTATTGGAAATAAGATACTGCGAGAGGTTAATACGCTCCACTGTCAAAAGATAATGACTAATATGGCTGACGAGGATTACAGAACGGCAACGATATATCAGACACGCATAGCGTTATACAACATGCTTGACTATGCATATCAAAGCGAGATTATCCCCAAAAATCCGTGCAATCGCATGGTAAAATCCGACATCGGTAAGGAGTCCTCGAAGAAAGAAGCATTGACGATTGAAAATCAGAAAAAATTCTGTGAAGCTATCAAAGGCACATCATATGAGTATCAATACAGATTTGCCTTGCAGACCGGACTAAGGACCGGTGAGCTTGTGGGCCTTAAATGGGAAGATGTAGACTTTAAAGCCAAAACAATCAAAATCGTCAGGAGTTTAGAGTACAGGCATTCAACAGGTGAATGGCGAGAGGGACCGCCTAAGAGTAAATCGGGATATAGGACAATTCCACTCACTGATGAAGCCGTATCGCTATTGAAATTGCAGAAAGCCAAAAATGCTTCATTCAAATTTATTGACATTCAATGGAGAGACAGAGTGTTTTTGTGTAAGACCGGAGCACCAGTGAAAAACAGCACATATGATACCGGAATTTACAAAGCATGTGACAGAGCACACATACCGAGATTTTCAATGCACGTATTAAGGCATACCTTCGCAACAAGATGTATTGAAGCCGGTATGACACCCAAAACCTTGCAGACGATACTAGGACACTCAAATATAGGTATCACGATGAACCTTTACGTTCACACGACAGACGAGCAAAAGAACTTAGAAATGGACAGAGTAGCAGAAGCACTCAAAGTAATATAAAATAATCAAAAATATAGTATATCCAATCAAATTGGTACAGAATTGGTACATAAATCAAAAATAGAAAGGCAAAAATCCCTTAAACAATGGGTTTTTGAGTAGGTAAAATCAAAAATGAAATTAGGCATCGTCGGACTTCCGAACGTCGGAAAGTCTACATTATTCAACTCACTCACAAAGGCAGGAGCGCTTTCAGCAAACTATCCTTTTGCTACAATCGACCCAAACGTAGGTATTGTTTCAGTGCCTGACGAGAGAATCGTAAAGCTCGGAGAGCTCTATCACACAAAGAAGGTTACACCTGCAACAATCGAATTTGTTGATATCGCAGGTCTTGTGAAGGGAGCCAGTAAGGGTGAGGGACTTGGAAACCAGTTCCTTGCAAATATCCGTGAGGTAGATGCAATCGTACACGTAGTGCGCTGCTTTGAGGATACAAACATTATCCATGTAGATGGTTCTGTAGATCCTGCAAGAGATATCGAGACAATCAATCTTGAGCTTATTTTCTCGGATGTTGAGATTCTTGACAGGCGAATTGCAAAGATTGCAAAGCAGGCAAGAATGGACAAGACACTTGCAAAGGAGCTTGAGCTTGTTGAGGCAGTAAAGGCTCATCTTGAGGACGGAAAGATGGCCAGAACCTTTGAAGTGCCTGATGATGAGGATGCACAGCTTTGGTTCAAGGGATATAATCTCCTTACAGCAAAGCCTACCATCTACGCTGCAAATGTATCAGAGGACGACCTCGCAGATGACGGCGCAAGCAATCCGCATGTTGCAAAGGTAAGAGAGATGGCAAAGGAAGAGGGCGCAGAGGTATTTGTTATCTGTGCACAGATTGAGCAGGAGCTTGCAGATCTCGATGAGGACGAAAAGAAGGAGTACCTTGAGGATTTAGGTGTTGAGTCAAGCGGTCTCGATAAGCTTGTAGCAGCCAGCTATTCACTTCTCGGACTTATTTCCTTCCTCACAGCAGGAGAGGATGAGTGCCGTGCATGGACTATAAAGAAAGGTACAAAGGCACCACAGGCAGCCGGCAAGATACATACTGATTTCGAGCGTGGCTTTATCAAGGCGGAGGTAGTCAACTATCAGGATCTTCTCGACAACGGAAGCCTTGCAGCCGCAAGAGAAAAGGGCATCGTAGGCATGGAAGGAAAAGAGTACGTTGTTAAGGACGGAGATGTAATTCTTTTCAGATTTAATGTATAATTTTATGAATAAAACGCTTTTATAAGCACAAAATCAAAAAGAAACGCATAAGATAGACCAAGGGAGGTCTGTTTTATGCGTTTTCTGGATTTATGCGAAAAAGAGGTTGTGAGCGTGGAGGAGGGCAGGTTCATAGGGCATGTGCGGGATTTGGAGTTTGATCCGGTCTGTGGCAAAATCTGTGCGATTATCGTGCCGGGACCGGGAAAATATATGGGAATATTTTGCAGGGATTATGAATATTGTATTCCATGGGTTAAGATTGTGAAGATTGGACCCGATATAATATTGGTAAATATATGTGAGTCTGATATGCGGCGCAAGCTGTTATGATTTTATAAATACAAAAAAATTATAAAAAGTCAAAATCAGTACAAAACATATTGACAACGAAAATTAGTATATATATACTAAAATATGTATAGGTCTTTTTAAATACAGATGATGATTTGAAGTATTATAATGAGAAACAAAGATATTTTGCTTCTTCATACTATATGATACCTACGGAGGGTACAGCATGAAGTGTCCATTTTGCAGTAGTGACAACACAAGGGTAATAGACTCAAGACCGGCTGATGACAACAGTTCTATCAGGCGCAGAAGGCTGTGCGATGATTGCGGCAAGCGTTTCACTACATATGAGAAGGTGGAGACAATCCCGCTCATCGTTATAAAAAAGGATAACAACAGAGAGCAGTATGACCGCTCCAAGATTGAAAAGGGCGTGCTTCTTGCATGTCACAAGAGACCGATTTCAGCAGATACAATCTCAAAGCTTGTAGATGAGGTCGAGATAGAAATCTTTGCCAGAGAGGAAAAGGAAATCCCTACATCACTTATCGGAGAGCTGATTATGGACAGATTAAAGGACCTTGATGCGGTAGCATATGTGAGGTTTGCATCGGTTTACCGAGAGTTTAAGGATGTCAATACATTTATGACAGAGCTTAAAAAGATGCTTGACACCAAATAGTGTTTAGGCAGCAGGATTTATTTAGAACAGAATGGGAAGGTGCGTATGAACATTTCCGGTATTCGCCCGAGCGAAGGCTTTTATTCATACAATTCCATAAGGGTAAACGAGCTTAGAAACAGCCAGATTATGAGTTCGAAGCAGGCAGTGGATGACACAGCTTCACAGCAATCCATTGCTGATGATACGGCTGATTATGAGGCTGCAAGGGCAAGGCAGAGCTTTACCTCGCTTGATTATGCAAAGACATATGATTCCAATGCGAGCTATGAGCTTAAGGGTGCTGACAGTGATATCAGCACACTTGATGTCGCAAAGGCTGTATCCGATTTAGACAAGGATAAGGTATTGCAGCAGTATCAGCATTTTGTCGGCAGTGCGGATGGTATGGTTATGCAGCAGGCAGCCTTGAATGAACAGATTAACAGGGAGACAGAGAATTTTATACTATGAGTTTTTTATACCCGGGAGAGTACATTGACTCGACATACAGCATAGATTTTGATAAATTATATAAGGAGGGCTACAGGGGTGTTATTTTTGATATCGACAACACCCTTGTGACTCATGGTTCGCCTGCTGATGAGCGGGCGATTGCTTTGTTTAAGCACCTTAAGGAGCTTGGGTTTTCGTGCCTTGTGCTCTCAAACAACAAAGAGCCGCGTGTGAAGAGCTTTGCTAAGCAGGTTGGGATAAAGTATATCTACAAGGCAGGAAAGCCCAAGCCATCAGGCTATCGTACAGCAATGGAGAGGCTTGGCACAGATACGAAAAACACTCTTTTTGTGGGAGATCAGATATTTACAGATATCATCGGAGCTAATCTTACGGGCATCAGATCAATACTTGTAGCACCTATTGACCCTCATGAGGAGATACAGATTGTGCTTAAGCGCTTTATTGAAAAGCCTGTAATTGCATGCTACAAGAGGCATTTAAAGAAAGTAAATAAATAATTTTTAACTAATAATTTAAAGTTTGGAGGCATATATATTATGAAGATTGCAATCGGAAACGATCACGCAGCAGTTGAGCTTAAAAAGACAATAATGGAGTACGTTGAGAGCATGGGTCACGAGGTGACCAACTTCGGCACAGATTCAAGTGAGAGCTGCAATTACCCGGAGTATGGTGAGAAGGTGGCTAATGCAGTGGCATCGGGCGAGTTTGACTGCGGAATACTGATATGCGGTACCGGTGTAGGTATCTCAATAGCAGCCAATAAGGTCAACGGTATCCGTGCGGCAGTTTGCTCAGACACAGCCACAGCACGCCTTGTAAAACAGCACAACAATGCCAATATCATAGCCTTTGGTGAGAGGATTGTAGGTGTTGAGCTTGCAAAGGATATCGTAAAGGCTTATCTGACAGCCGAGTTTGAGGGCGGCAGACACGCAAAGAGAATAGCTATGATATCGGATATCGAGGCAAGAAACTAATATAAAACCAATACAAATTCATGCAATAGAAAATAAATACTTGAAATGTATTGCTTTTTATTGTAAAATGGACGAATGAGAGAGCTTAGGCTCGCACGATTTAAGGAGGAAGTAACTAATGATTTCAGCAGGAGATTTCAGAAACGGTGTTACTATCGAGTTCGAGGGAAACATCTATCAGATTATCGAATTTCAGCATGTTAAACCAGGAAAAGGTGCAGCATTTGTACGTACAAAGTTAAAGAATATCATCAGTGGTGGTGTTGTTGAGAAGACATTCCGTCCAACAGAGAAATGCCCTACAGCACACATTGACCGTAAGGATATGCAGTATCTTTATGCAGATGATGATTTCTATCATTTCATGGATGTTGAGACATATGACCAGATTGACTTACCAAAGGATGAGGTTGGCGATGCTCTCAAGTTTGTAAAAGAGAACGAGATGTGTAAGGTTTGCTCACACAAGGGCAATGTATTTGCAGTTGAGCCACCACTTTTCGTTGAGCTTACTGTTA
>OJAI01001651.1_pt1 | contig 11415 bp, 9 predicted proteins | sample 1588891 | NCBI WGS metagenome assembly OJAI01 (sample SAMN03283255) | human gut metagenome | biome: human-associated habitat; material: feces | host: Homo sapiens | place: USA | collected 2013 | reverse complement strand
CAAATGAACACATTGGTCAATGCTGCACATGCACCGACAGCTGCAAGTGCGGAAGGACCAACAAACTGGCCGACAATAATAGAGTCGGCCATATTGTATATTTGCTGAAAAAAACTTCCAAGAATCATTGGCATTGCAAAAACCGTCAACGCTTTGAGGGGCGTATCGGTTATCAAATACTCATCTTTCGACATTATCATATTCCTCCATGGTATCCCATTCACTTACCTTCTCAAATTCCGATTTGTCTTTTTCTTTCTGAAAATGGGCAATCCCGATTGGAACTGCCCATATATCTTGAAAATTATGCGATTTTTAAGGCTCTGCACCGTTTCAAGCACCATTGGTGTAAATTTGGTGTATTTGTGTATTTTCAGAGCTTTTTCACAAATGAAGTACATCCCGTTTTGTAGGGTAAAACGGTACTTCTTAATAGAGCTTTGCACCTGCGGGGATATGGTTATCGACCATGAGGAGGTGAAGCTTTTCTTCGCCTTCTTCTTCGTGAACTGCGCTGAGGAGCATACCGCAGGAGTCAATGCCCATCATTGCTCTCGGCGGAAGATTTGTGATAGCGATAAGAGTCTTTCCAACCAGCTCTTCAGGCTCATAATAAGCGTGGATACCGCTTAAAATTGTACGGTCTGTGCCTGTGCCGTCATCAAGAGTAAACTGTAAAAGCTTCTTCGACTTCTTAACCGCCTCGCAAGCCTTGACCTTTACTGCACGGAAATCTGACTTTGAAAATGTTTCAAAATCAACATATTCTTCAAACAAAGGCTCAACCTTCACCTTTGAAAAATCAATCTTTTCTTCAACAACAGCGTCCTTTGTTTTCGGAATGCCTGACGGCTTCTTGTCGGAATCCAAGCTCTTCATTGTCGGGAAGAGGAGAACATCACGGATTGCGGCTGAATCTGTGAGGAGCATACACATTCTGTCGATACCAAAGCCGATACCGCCTGTCGGAGGCATACCGATTTCAAGTGCGTTGAGGAAATCCTCATCGGTTGTGTTAGCCTCATCATCGCCCTGTGCGAGAAGTGCCTCCTGAGCCTTAAAACGCTCTCTCTGGTCAATCGGATCGTTAAGCTCTGAATATGCATTAGCCATTTCCCAACCGTTCATAAAGAACTCAAATCTCTCAACATAATCGGGATTTTCGGGTTTCTTCTTTGTAAGCGGAGAAATCTCAATCGGATGGTCCATAACGAAAGTAGGCTGAATCATATGCTCTTCTGCAAATTCTTCAAAGAAAAGGTTGAGGATGTCGCCCTTCTTGTGGCGTTCTTCAAACTCAACACCCTTTTCCTTAGCAATTGCCTTAGCCTCTTCATCAGAATGAATTTCGTTGAAATCAACGCCTGAATACTTTTTAACAGCGTCAAGCATTGTAATTCTCTCAAACGGCTTGCCAAGATCCATTTCAATGCCGTTGTATGTGATTGTTGTTGTGCCGAGAACCTCCTGTGCAACATGGCGATAGAGGTTTTCGGTAAGATCCATCATACCGTTGTAGTCGGTATATGCCTGATAAAGCTCCATAAGAGTAAACTCAGGGTTGTGACGGGTGTCAACACCCTCGTTACGGAATACTCTGCCGATTTCGTAAACCTTTTCAAGTCCGCCTACGATAAGTCTTTTGAGGTAAAGTTCAAGAGAAATTCTGAGCTTTAAATCCTCGTCAAGAGCGTTGAAGTGAGTAAGGAACGGACGAGCCGACGCACCGCCGGCATTGGCAACGAGCATAGGAGTTTCAACCTCCATAAAGCCCTGATTGTCAAGGTAGCGGCGGATACTGCCGATAATTTTTGAACGCTTTACAAAGGTATCCTTTACCTCGGGATTCATAATAAGATCAACATAACGCTGACGGTAACGAAGGTCTGTATTTGTAAGACCGTGATACTTTTCAGGGAGGGGTTTGAGTGATTTGGAAAGGAGCTTAACCTCTTTTGCATGAACAGAAATTTCGCCCATTTGCGTTTTGAAAACAAAGCCCTTTACTTCAACGATATCGCCGATATCCCACTTTTTAAGGAAACCGTATTCTTCTTCACCGAGATCGTCAAACTTTGCAAAAATCTGGATTTTTCCCGAACGATCCCAAAGGTCCATAAACGAAACCTTGCCCTTGCCTCTTTTTGAAAGCAAACGGCCTGCAACGCATACATCTTTATTTTCGTACTCTTCAAAATTGTTTTTAATTGTTTCCGTGAGAACATCACGGGCACTTGTTGTAATTACAAACGGATCTCTGCCTGCTTTTTTGAGGGCGTCAAGCTTTTCGTATCTGACCTTGATAACATCGCTTGTGCCGGTCTGCTGTGGCTTCTGACTCATTTCCAATCATTCCTCTCTTTTCAACATCAATAAATCTGACGGATTGCAAAAGCAGAATCCGTCAGCAAAAATTCAATAGATAAACAAATTACTTTGAGATTTCAAGAATCTTAAATGCCTTTACGCCGCCGGGAGTTTCAACCTCAACAACATCACCGACACATCTGTCCATGAGAGCCTTGCCCACAGGTGATTCGTCAGAAATTTTGCCCTGTGCGGGATTTGTTTCGTTAGAACCCGAACCAACGATTTTGTATGTCATCTGTCTGTCTGTGCCAACCATTTCGATTGTAACAACAGAAGTGAGGTGTACCTTATCGTTAGATGTTTCGGACTCATCAATAATCTGAGCAGTTTTGAGGATAGACTCGATAGTAGCGATTCTTGCCTCCATAATAGCCTGCTCGTTCTTTGCGTCATCATATTCACTGTTCTCGGACAAGTCGCCGTAGGAACGGGCTACCTTGATTTTCTCTGCAATTTCTTTACGCTTGACATTTTGTAATTCTGCAAGTTCCTCTTCAAGATTTTTAAGACCTTCCGCAGTAAGCATTGTTGGTTTAGCTGCCATTTTATATCGTTCCTTTCAGTTAATACCGCACCTGCACAAGCGTGCATACGGTATAAAATTCTTTCATATCAGCAAAAAACTGCATATAGATTTATTATAATTTTTTTCACACCGATTGTCAAGCAAAACGGGCAAGATAACTGCAAAGAGATTTCACTGTCTGCGCCTCTGTATCATTACGGCACAAATCGGGAACAATTGAACCGAGTTCGTACTGTGAACCGAGTGTGTAGAGTGCTGAGCAGAAGTATTCCTCCGACAATCCCTCAGGCCGCAAAAGTGCGAAACCATTCGGCATTTTAAAGCAATAGCGAAAATACACAAAGCCCTTTATATTTTCCTTAGGTCTGCCGTTTGTGAGGATAACCGCATCATTTCTTACAGGCAGATTTTCTTCAATTTCAAACGGTGCAATGACAAGGTCACAATTTGAAAGCTGTTCACGGTGGTGAGTAACAACGGCACACGCACCTGTTTCTTCGGCAATGGTATTCAGCTCATCATAGAACACATCTTCGTTGTCTGTGATAATACAGACATTGCCCGTATATTTCAACACAAATGAAACAAGGTCGGTGCATTGAGCGTCGGGATCATAAATTCCGACCGTCAGCCTTTCGGGAGTATCAAATTTGCTGAGGGCATAAAGCGCCATATTTGTACAAAGTCTTGCCGAAAAAAGCGGCGAGTAAAAACGCTTGTAACCGCTGTCGTTCGGAAAAGTCATTTCTTCGCAACACAAAAGTCTTGTGCGCTGATTGCCGATTGCCCTGTCAATTTTATTGAGATTGACCTTTTGTCTGCGACAGATGTATGTAAGCTGTTTTACGCTTACGCCCCTTGCCCTTTTGATTTCAACGCACACCTTGTCCCCTCTCAGCCTGTTAAAAAATCCCCTTATTTTCCCGCACTTTTCGGGAAACACAACATTCAATGAAGTAATCAAAACAAAAACCTCCGCATATTTACTTATTTAAGTATATGCGAAGGCTTTTAAATTAATTATCAAATTGTGTATGTACAGATTAATATTCTGACATCGGGTTGTATCTTACACCGTTAAGACGGCATTCGTAATGAAGGTGAGGTCCTGTTGAGTTACCTGTTGAACCGACATAGCCGATAACCTGTCCTCTTGAAACGGTCTGACCTGTACTTACTGTAAGACTTGTAAGGTGACCGTAAACTGTCATCTTACCGCCCGCGTGGCTGATCATTACATAGTTACCGTAACCGCCGCCGCAGCCACAGCTGTAGCTCTTGCCCCAGTTGTGTGTACAACTGCTGTTGCTTGCGATAACAGTACCGTCGGCAGCCGCAACAACGGGAGTTCCCATAATGCCTGCGCCGGCAATATCAATTCCGCCGTGGTTATAAACCTCTCTGTCCTCATACCACTCCGAGGAAAGATATGTAAAGCCCGGTGTCGGCCATGCAAAGCCCGAACCCGACGGAACAATTACAGATGATGAACCTGAGCTTGATGAACCCGAACTGCTTGAGCCGCTTGATGAACCGCTTGAGCTTGAGCTCTGTGAAGCCTGAGCAGCGTGTTCCGCAGCCGCCTTCTGAGCGGCATAGTACTGGCTGATTTTAGCTTCAATCTCATCACTCTGCAAAGCCGCACTTTCCAAGGAATTCTGCGCCTCGGAATTTGATGCGTAAAGATTTTTAAGAATCTCGTCATTATCGGAAATGAGTTTATTAAACTCGTCCTGATCCGACTTCAATGACGCCTGCTGAGTTTCAAGGTCTTTCTTGTCGGCCTCAAGGGATTCCTTCTTAGTGCTGAGCTCGTCCAGCTTTGTCTGGATTTCGCTGATAAGCTCCTTGTCGCTGTTTGCAAGGCTCTTTACAAGCTCCATCTTATCAATAAGGTCAGAAAAATCCTTTGCACCGAAAATGATTTCAAGGTCGGTTGCATTGCCTGACATATAGAGAATTCTGAGTCTGTTTGCAAGTGCGTCAAACTGATCCTCAACTTCCGAAAGTCCCTTGTCATAAGCGTCCTGCTTTTCCTTAATATCATCGTTAAGGCTTGAAATTTTCTCACGGGTTACTGCAATTTTTTCATCAAGAACCTGAACCTTGCTTACAAGGGCGCTCTTGTATTCTTCCTTTTCTGCGATGTCAGACTTTGTATCATCAAGAATCTTCTGATACTTCTGATTTTCCTGTTCAAGCTGCTGAAGCTGTTGTTCAAGGTCTGAGATGCTGTCCTCAGCAGAAACAGTAGTCGGTATTGCCATTGGAATTGAAATCATGCATACGCAGAGCATTGCACATAAAATTCTTTTTAATTTGTTCATTGTAATCTCCTCCTTTAAGATTTCTGTCGGGATTACCAACCGAGTATTTCGTTACCTTCCATTTTAAGGTATTTTCTGATTGAAATAAAGCTGCCAAAGAAGCCGATAACAATACCTGCAATTGCAAACAAGCCGCCTGTAATCCAGATGACATTGTTAATCGGAATGAAATCAATCGGAACAATCTGATAAACAAGAGCCTGTGCAGTCTCATAGAGGATTGCAATTGCGCCTGTTGAAACAATTGCGGAAATAAGTCCGATTATCATACCTTCAATAAGAAACGGCCATCGTACAAACGAGTTCGTTGCACCAACCGATTTCATAATGCTGATTTCAAATCTTCTTGAATACATTGTCGCACGAATTGTGTTGGCAATGATGAAGATTGAAATTATTGTCAGCGCACAAACAACCGCAATACAAATCATATTGACAAGATTGCTGATGTCCGTAAGCTTCTTTGCAAGCTCACGGTGGTTGCTTATGCTGTCAACACCGTCAATTTTTTTAATCTGAGCAACAGTATCGTCATACTTCGACAAGTCCTTCATAACTACAATGAAAGAATCGGGGAGTTTGTTTCTGCCCTGCATCTCGGCAAAAAGATCATCACCGAGAGTAGATTTATACTGCTTTATCGCATCTTCCTTTGAAAGAAAGGTTGCCGACTCAACATTGTCAAGCTTTTCAATTGCTTTTCCTACATAAACAGCCTCAAGCTGTGAATATCCGTCTTTAATGTATACAGAGGTTTCATTTGACTTGCCGACAGATTCAACAACCTTGTCAACATTCAATGAAAAAAGTGCCGCCGCACCTGTGAGAACAAGACAGCTTATAAGTACGCAGACAGAAGCGATACTCATAATACGGTTGTTCCACACATTTTTGAAACCTTCTTTTGCCAAATAACCAAATCCGGTCATATCAAAAATCCTTTCAAAATCCTATTTGCGCAAACGCATTATTCCGGAACAACCACTGCATTATCGGGATAATCCGGTGTATCTTTTTCTTCACCGCTGTCATCACCGTAATCGTCAGTATAGTCATCTTTAACAAACAAATCCTTGGTGTCGCTCTTAATTTTTCCGTGGTCAAGAACAACAACTCGTCTGTCAAACTCACGAACAAGGTCATGTTCATGCGTTACAACAATAACGGTTGTGCCTGTTGCGTTAATTTCATTGAGAAGCTCAATGATTTCGTGTGACATCTCGGGGTCAACATTACCTGTCGGCTCATCGGCAATAATAATTTCGGGGTTATTCACAAGGGCTCTTGCAAGGCTTACACGCTGTTGCTCACCGCCCGAGAGTTCACTCGGTCTGTTTTTCATCTTATCTTTAAGACCGACAAGCTCAAGCACATACGGAACACGCTTTTTGATTACTGCCGAAGGTTTTCCGACAGCACGCATCGCAAATGCAACATTGTCGAAAACATTCATCTTGTCAATAAGTCTGAAATCCTGAAAAACAATGCCCATATGACGGCGCATATAAGGAACCTTGCTCCTTCTCAGCTTTGTAACATCAGTGTCGTTGATAACGATTTTGCCCGATGTCGGAGTTTCCTCATGCATAATGAGTTTAAGAAATGTACTCTTGCCTGCGCCCGATGCACCGACAATAAATACAAACTCGCCCTTATCAATACTCAGCGTAATGCCGTAGAGAGCATGAGTGCCATTAGGGTATGTTTTAGACACATTTATAAAATCAATCATAAAGTCACCTTTGTTTTGTAGTTATTGTACAAATACTCATAAAAAGTCAAAACGCCCAGAGCACAGCGAACGCACTATGCTCGGGCACACTTTAACCAAATCAGTATTTTGTAGGACTTGCGTTGAGGTATTTCTTAACCATAAGAGCTACCTTGAACACGATTGCATCCTCAAACTCACGGAGGTCAAGACCTGTGAGCTTTTTAATTTTTTCAAGTCTGTACACAAGAGTGTTTCTGTGTACAAAAAGCTTTCTTGATGTTTCGGAAACATTGAGGTTGTTTTCAAAGAAACGCTGGATTGTAAAGAGAGTTTCCTGATCAAGGCTCTCAATTGAACCACGCTTGAAAACTTCTTTGAGGAACATTTCACACAATGTTGTGGGAAGCTGATAGATAAGACGGGCAATGCCGAGGTTATCATAGCTTACGATTGTACGGTCTGTGTCAAATACCTTTGCAACCTCAAGAGCCGACTGAGCCTCCTTAAAGCTTCTTGCAAGATCCTTGATGCCTGTAACCGTTGTGCCGATACCGACAACACAGTGTGTGTAGAACTCGCTCGAAAGTGTGTCTGAAATCGAGCTTGCAAGCTTTTCAAGGTCACGGCTCTCTGTGTCGGGTTTAATTTCCTTAACAAGTGCAATTTCAACCTCGTTAATGTTTATAACAAAGTCCTTTGACTTGTCCGGGAAAAGATTCTGAACTATATCATAAGCGGAAACATCTGTTTTTGAAACAATTTTAATAAGCAGACACACACGGGAAACCTCGCTGTTAAAGTGAAGCTCTCTTGCTTTAAGGTAAATGTCACCCGGAAGAATGTTGTCAAGAATAACATTCTTAATAAAGTTTGAACGATCATACTTTTCGTCATAATACTGCTTGATGCTTGCAAAAGAAACCGACAAAAGCTGAGCATACTTCTGAGCATACTCATCGGTACCCTGAACAAATACTGCATAATCATACTTTGCATTGCTGCCGAAAGATCTGTATGTATATCCGTTCACAACAAACGGTGCTGTTGAGCTGAGTGTTTCGGAATTAACGCTCTCGTTTACCTCGCCGATTTTTCCAAGCTCGGAGCAGGCAATAACAACCGAAGTCTCGTCAATTACGCCAATCGTTCTGTCGATTGCGTCTTTCATCTGGTGTACAATACCTTGAAATAATCTGTTTGACATAAATCTTTACCTCGTTTTCTCCGCAGTTATATATTGTGATTGTAAAAGAGTTCAATAAAATACAATCTGTCTCATATACATATTACACAAAAACGAGAAAAAAATCAACCTCTATTTACAATTTTTCTTGAATTTTTTTAGAGAATTTGCATAATCAGCAACAAGTTACAGTTTTGAAAGCAAAATTAAACAATTGTTACAAAGTCTTATTTGTTTTTTAATATATCACAACATTGTGTTGTTTTTGTGACAAAATACGAAAAATATCTATTCATCACGGTTAATCAATTATAAAATTTAAATGCAAATGGGTTTTGAAAGTTATTGCGCTTACGTCAACAATCGTTTTCCTTCTGCAAACGCAAAGACGGCGGAGCATAACGCTCCGCCGTAAAAACCAAATTAAATTATAATCAGTTTGTGATTGTTTTCTCAGTATCCTTATCAAAGATGTGAATCTTGCTGAGGTCGAAAGCAATCTCAATGTCGTCGCCCGGATTAGCTGTTGAAGTAGGTTCAACACGAGCTGTGATAGGTGTACCGTTGATATTTACATAGAGATAAATTTCAGCGCCCATAAGCTCGGTAACATCAACATTGGCTTTGAGAAGACACTCAGCCTTAGCAATTTCTTCAGGCTCATCGTGAACATGCTCAGGACGGATGCCCAAAACAACTTCCTTGCCAACATAGTTGTCGAGGTCAGCATTGACCTTTGACTCCGGAACAGGAACGTGATACTTGTCAAAATCAAGAGTATACTTGCCGCCGTTTTTAGAGAGAACAGCGTTGATGAAGTTCATCTGAGGTGAACCGATAAATCCGGCAACAAACATATTGCAAGGCATATCATAAAGATGCTGAGGAGTATCAACCTGCTGAATGAAACCGTCTTTCATAACAACAATTCTTGTACCCATTGTCATAGCCTCTGTCTGGTCATGGGTTACATAGATAAATGTTGTGCCAAGACGCTGATAAATTTTTGAAATCTCTGTTCTCATCTGAGCACGGAGCTTAGCATCAAGGTTTGAAAGCGGTTCGTCAAGAAGGAATACCTTCGGGTTACGAACGATAGCACGACCGAGAGCAACACGCTGTCTCTGACCGCCTGAAAGAGCCTTTGGCTTTCTGTCAAGATACTGCTCGATACCAAGGATTCTTGCAGCCTCTTCAACTCTTCTCTTAATCTCTTCCTTAGAGAACTTACGGAGTTTAAGACCGAATGCCATATTATCATATACAGTCATGTGAGGATAAAGAGCATAGTTCTGGAATACCATTGCGATATCTCTGTCCTTAGGAGCAACATCGTTTGCGAGTGTATCGCCGATGTAAAGCTCACCCTTTGAAATATCCTCAAGACCTGCAATCATTCTGAGGGTTGTTGATTTACCGCAACCTGAAGGGCCAACGAGAATGATGAATTCTTTGTCGGCAATTTCAAGATTGAAGTCTGTAACAGCAGTTACACCGCCGTCATAAATCTTGTAAACATGTCTTAATGAAACATTTGCCATTGTGTATAAACCTCCAATTAGTCGATAACGATAAAGTCCTTAGCTTTATTACATACAATAATATACCACTTTTCGCACAATTTGACCATACCGAAATTGACCAAAGATATATGCATTATTTTATTTAAAACCGACACAGGATAAAATTCAGATGCATTTTTTAGTGTATATTGCCGATAAAAACCGACTTTTTATCCAAATCCGTTAACAATTTGCACTCACCTATGTGCAAATTGCTATCAAGATACAAACCGCCTATTGAAATTCGTTGAAGATGCACAACTTTTAATCCACAACACAAAAACATTTTTTTAACCTGATGATATTTACCCTCACAAATTGTGACAATTCCTGTTTTTTTATCATTTTCGTCACATTCAAGCACGGCACTGCGACACTTCGTACCGTCAGAGAACTCAATTCCGTCAGAAAAAGCCTTTACGGTATCTTCCGTGATTTCTCCGTCAAGCTTTGCAACATACTTCTTGTCCACATGCTTTTTAGGCGAGGTTATGCTGTGCGCAAAGTCACCGTCATCTGTAATAAGAAGCAATCCCTCTGTGTCACGGTCAAGTCTGCCCACGGGAAAAAGTCCCTTTCGTTTCATATCCTCGGGGATAATATCAATAACAGTCTTAAACTGTCTGTCCTCGGTTGCCGACACAACTCCCGCAGGCTTGTTCATCATTATATATATGTATTTGCTGTAATTCAAAGCCTGTCCGTCCACAACAATTTCATCCTTGCCGGGGTCAACCTTAGTATCGGGCTTTTTACAGATTTTTCCGTTCACAAGAACCGCACCGCTTTTTATGAGCTTTTGAACCTCTTTTCTGCCGTCGGCTCTTTGTGACGAAATAATTTTATCGAGTCTTTCCATCTTAATCAATAAGCGGCAGATTTTTACTGCCGTATTCTCCGTTTGTAATGTGTCCGCCGATTACCCTGTTTTTGTAAACAAGCAAAACGGCATTGTTATCCTTTGGCTTTTCCAGGGGAACTGTAATCTCCGTAACCTCTTTGCCTTTAAATTTTGCGAGGTCAAGTCCGATTTTCTTCTGAAGTTCGTTGTATTCCTCATAATATTTATTAAAATCCGACGGAATTACAACCGACCTTTTCTCAGGCTTTGCGTCGGCGGTTTCAATTCCGAACTGTTCAAGGAATTTTTTCTCCTCACCGTCATTAAGCACAAGAGAATACTCCCCTGTTTTATCACTTACGGCTGTATCGGGCAACCGTGAATTTATTGCAACCGTGACGGCTGTACATATTATTGCCGCTGTTACGGACAGCACCGCCGCCAAAATTACCGTTTTCTTAGCCTTAATTTTTAAATTAAAAACGAACATTATAAATCCTCCGCACATTTTATTCTCTGATAAAATGTATGCGAAAAATCTTCGGATAATTCCGTTTGTCCGATTTCAAATTATTTACTTTGTAAGAACATCCAAGAGTTCTGCCGTTGTTTTTACAAACACCCTGCCGCCCTCTTTTTTCATGCTTTCAAGGTCGCCGTAGCCATATTCAACACCGACAAAATCAACACCGCAAAGTCTTGCGCCCTTTGTGTCAAACCAAGTGTCACCTATCATGACGATATTCTCTCTGTCATTTTCAAGACTGCCGCCAAGTCTTTCAACTGCATACGGAATAAGGTCTTTTTTATCTTTTCGACTGCCGTCAAGTGTTGAACCGCAGATTGCGTCAAACATATCATGCACACCGAGAAGTTCTGTAATTTCTTCGGC
>OJAI01001650.1_pt1 | contig 11432 bp, 7 predicted proteins | sample 1588891 | NCBI WGS metagenome assembly OJAI01 (sample SAMN03283255) | human gut metagenome | biome: human-associated habitat; material: feces | host: Homo sapiens | place: USA | collected 2013 | reverse complement strand
ACAGGTAAGGCTTGGTTTAAAGTTCCGTCTGCTATTAAGGTTGTAATTACAGGTAAAAAAGCACCTTGTATCAGCGGTAAGGATGTTGTACTTCATCTTATCGGTCAAATCGGTGTTGACGGCGCACTTTATAAGTCACTTGAATTTACAGGTGACGGAATTAAGGAACTTTCAATGGATGATAGGCTTTGCATTTCAAATATGGCTATTGAATGCGGTGCTAAAAACGGAATTTTCCCTGTTGATGATGTTACACTTGAATATGTAAAAGGCAGAAGTGAACGCCCTTATGAAATTTATGAAGCAGATGATGACGCACAGTATGACAGCGTAGTTGAAATTGACCTTTCTAAACTTGCACCTACTGTTGCATGCCCTCATCTTCCTGAAAATACCAAAACAGTTGATGAACTTGCAGATGTTAAAATTGACCAAGTAGTTATCGGCTCTTGCACAAATGGTAGAATTGAAGATATGCGCACAGCGGCTGAAATCATTAAGGGCAATAAGATTGCCGACGGTGTTCGCTGTATTGTTATTCCTGCTACTCAAAGCGTTTACCTTCAGTGCATTAAAGAGGGTATAGCAGAGGCTTTTGTTGAAGCAGGTGCTATTGTTTCAACCCCAACTTGCGGCCCTTGCCTTGGCGGTCATATGGGTATTTTGGCTTCGGGCGAAGTTGCAGTTTCCACATCAAACCGTAACTTTGTCGGCAGAATGGGCCATGTTGATTCTAAAATTTATCTTGCATCACCTGCGGTAGCTGCTGCATCTGCACTTAAAGGCTACATTGCAGACCCAAGGGAAATATAGGAGGTAGGAATATGAAAGCAAAGGGTACAGTACATAAATTCGGTGATAATGTTGATACCGATGTTATCATTCCTGCTCGTTATCTTAACAAGAGTGACGAAGCTTGGCTTGCATCTCATTGTATGGAAGATATTGATGCTGATTTTGTAAAAAATGTTAAGCCGGGCGATATTATGGTTGCCGAAGCTAATTTCGGCTGCGGCTCTTCAAGGGAACATGCACCGATTGCTATTAAAGCGTCAGGCATTTCCTGCGTAATCGCTTCAACTTTTGCCCGCATTTTTTATAGAAATGCTATAAATATCGGTCTTGCAATTCTTGAATGTGATGAAGCCGCTAAGGATATTAAAGCCGGTGATGAAGTTGAAGTTGACTTTGACAGCGGTGTTATCACTAATTGCACAACCGGCAAAACATATAAGGCTCAGCCTTTCCCACCTTTTATTCAAAATATTATTAAAAACGGTGGTTTGATGAATTCGATTGAGAAGTAGTTTTAACTGTTTTTTGCATATAATAAATAGATAACAGTTATGACGAGGTACTTTTAATGAAATTATTACTCGATGAAATGACGCTTCGCTTTGTATGGGGCTCAAGCGGAGAATATTGGTATTCAAGAATTGACTCGCAAATTCATTCAAGCGCAGAACTTGAATGTGCCGATACCGAAGATTTAATGGCTAACGGTTTTATTCCGTTTTTAACCATTTCAAATGAAGAGGTTATCAGGGCATATATCAAATTTCTTGATAATAAAAAAGTAAGCGCTGTGCTTGAAAAACTTTCAGGTAATGAATATATTGATACTTTTTGGAAGTATTTTAATGCTTATTCTTCAATCAGCGAAGGCTTTGATGAATTTGAAAATAAATTTGTGATTGATAAAGTTAAAGATTGGTGCGAAGCTAATTCTATTGAATACACTGTGGCAGAATAATGAAAAAATTATTGATAATTATGGGTTCGCCGCGGCAAGACGGTATCTGCCGGGAACTTATTAACCAAGTCAGTAAATATTTCCTTGATTGTGAAATCAAAGTTTATGACAGTTATAAGCTTTCTCCCGCACCGTGTACCGATTGTAAGTGGTGTGAATATCACGAAGGATGCTCAAATAAAGATTTGGATGTCTTTTTTGAAGATTTTGAAGATGCCGATTATATCGCTTTCTTCACTCCTGTTTATAATAACTTTTTCCCGGCTCCAACTAAAGCTATTTTGGATAGATTTCAGCGTTATTATAACGCTCGCTTTAAGCGTGGCGCAAACCCACCGGTAAAAAAGCCGAAAAGGGTAGGCGCAGTCATAGCAAGCGGCTCAAATGCAAGGCAGTCGGCAGATTATATGTATAATTCGCTTAAGCAGTCTTTTGCACCGCTCGGCAGTGAAGTTTGCTCCAGGTATTATATCCCTAATACCGATATGGGCAGATATACTTTTAATATGACGGAACTTCAAAAATTTGTCCACCAGCTAAAAGGTAAAACAGAATAATCACCTCCCTTGCAAATAGGAGGTGGGTGCAACTTGTTGCACTCGGAGAAATTTAAGGCAGTCATTTGACTGCCTTTTTATTTTTTGTAATCATTTTGTAATTGTAATAGCTAAATATATGTGTTAATATTTTATTAACATTTATTTTTATTGGAGGATGAAAATGAAAAAAATTATAAGTTTGCTCTTATCCCTTGCTATGCTTTTAACCATAACATCGGGATTGAATTTGACCGCATATGCTGATGTTCAAACCGGTAAATGCGGCGATAATGTTACATATTCACTCGATACCTCAACAGGTGTTCTTACAATCAGCGGTACGGGTGATATGGCGGATTATTCTGGATATGATGATATTCTGTTTTATCGTAATTCTAATATTAAATCGGTAATTATTGAAAACAGTGTAACAAGTGTTGGCGATAGTGCATTTGAATATTGTACAAATTTAACAAGTGTAAAAATACCAAATAGTGTGACAAGTATTGGTGATTACGCATTTGATGGATGTACAAGTTTAACAAGTGTAACAATACCAAATAGTGTAACAAGTATTGGTTTGGGTGCATTTTCCGATTGCACAAGTTTGACATCAATTGAAGTTTCAGACAATAATAAAAATTATGCTTCAGTTGATGGTGTTTTGTTTAACAAAGATAAGTCGGAATTGATTACTTATCCTGCCGGTAAAACAGACAGTACATATATAATACCTGACGGTGTAACAATAATTGCTTATGCTTTTGACTCTTGTAAAAATTTAACAAGAGTAACAATACCAAATAGCGTAACAAATATTGGTAATGGTGCATTTGAAGATTGTACGAGTTTAACAAGTATAAATATCGGTAATAGTGTAACAAGTATTGGTAATGATGCATTTTCTGGTTGCACAAGTTTAAAGGATGTATACTATACAGGTTCACAAAGTGATTGGAAAAAGATAAGTATAGGTTCTTACAATGATTGTTTAACAAACGCAACCATTCATTACAATTGGAGTGGGGAATTTCCTTTAGTTACCAACGAAGACGAAACCTCTTTTACAGTTTACAACAGCACTGCTATTATTGATGGCGCAAATGATGTAAACCTTAAGCTTAAATCTGTCAACATGAATATTGCTGAAAATTCATCACAATTTGACAAGAAAAAGGTTGTTAAAAAGAACGATATAAAAGGAAAAGAAATCAAGTTTACAAAAGATGATTTCAGAGATTATATTATCCCTGCCAAAGTTACAAGTGATTCAAAGTATTTGAAATCAAACAGTCATAATATCTATATGACTAAAGACAGAAAAGACGGAAAACCGTATGTTTCCTCCGTCTATGTTCAGCAACTTGATGAGAAAAACAAGCCGAAAAAAGCGTATGTTGACGCGCAATATGACGGTGCAACTTTGATTGACGGTGTGAATTATAATCTTATTATTTCTGCTGTAACCAACGGTGCAAAAGATGTAAAATATTACTTAATTCAAAATGACGGAAACAGCAAGTATAAAACAGAGATTACAAACGGTGTCGCAAGCCAAATAGACCTTGCGTCAAAAATGGAAGAGGGCAAATCACTTTACGCATATGTTGTATGCGACGGTGTGGCAAGTGAGCCTGTATCATTAAAGCTTGAAAAGAAAAAACTCAGTAATTCACTTAAAAATCTTATGAGTTCATCAACCGTAAATGTTTTAGGCGGTCAAACAGGGAAGTTTAAGCTTTCCGACAGCGTGCCTATTATAGGCGGAACTGAAGCATCACTTGATTTTATGAAATGCCCGGTAGGTGTAGAAATTACCGGAAACAAGGTTAAAATCTCTGTTGGGTTAGACCTTTTTGGTAATACCGAATCAACCGGTAATAACGGTAAAACCAAAAGTGATTGGATTAAATTTAAAGATAATTGCAAAAGTTTTCAGAAAACTTCAAAAGACCATAATGATACATTAAAAAAGTTAAAAAAATTCAAGAAAAACTATGGTTCAAATAAAAAAGGAACATTCAAAACCGACTTTTTAGGCTACCTCGAAGGCTATATAACCGATACGGGTTCAATTGAGTTTACGGAAGTATGCGGTACTGTTGCGGCTGAATTTGCGTATAAGATAAAAAGTCAATTTGGACCTTTTGGTGTACCGATTTTCTATGCTTATGTAGAAGCCGGGGCAGAAGCCGGCGCTGCTGCAAATGCCGGCAAAACTGTGCCTGACGGAGATTTTCCTTTTGAATTTGATGTTACTATTCATTTAACACCTAAAGTTAAAGGCGGAGCAGGTATCGGGCTTGAAGGTGCAGTATCAGGCGGTGTATACGCAAAAGCAGAAATGCCTGTTGAATATGCCATTAAGAAAAAACATTTTACTCTTGGTGTTGATGGTGAAATAGGTTGGGAAGCACATTATATTATCGGTGAAGCAAGCGGTACGATTATTGACGGAACATTTAATTTGCTTGATGAATATTTCGGTACAAAGTCAAAGCAGGTTCGCCGCCAAATTGCAGCCTCCTATGCTATGACTGAATTTATAGATAAAACCGTAAGCCAAACAAGTGAAAAAACCACGCTTTTATCCCGTGATTATATAAATAATCAAAAATGGGTCGGCACGCAAACTTCGGCAAAGCGCAAGGCAAGAAGTGCAAGCAAGCTTACTTTTGCAAATACAACCCTTGAATCATCTGTTAATGAATTTCAGCGCCCACAGCTTGTAACAGCAGGGGATAAAATGATGCTTATATGGGTTGATGATGACAAATCGCGTGATACTTATAACAGATATAGGCTTGTATATTCGCTTTACAATAATGGTTCTTGGTCTGTACCTAAAGCAATTGATGATGACGGAATGATTGATTACCAGGTATCTGCAACAGCAGTTGGTAATGATATTTATATTGCATATCAAAAATTCAATGCTAAATTCACTAAAGGTGATGAAGAAAGATTAGATGAACTTAATAAAAAAGCAGAAATAAAAATTGCAAAATACAATGCAAATAATAATTCATTTGTTGATGTTAAATCTATTACTTCAAATGATACATTTGATTATTTGCCTTGCATTGCAGTTGAAAATTCACAGCCTGTATTTTATTGGGTAAATTGCACATCAAGTGACTTTTCGGCAAATTCCTGCTCAATTATGAAGTCTGATTTTGCCGGCAATGTATCAACTGTTTACAGCGGTTTAAACTATATTTATGAGCTTAAAGTTATCGGCAATGATATTTATTATACTGCTGAAAGTGATTGCAGCAACGAAAATACAAATGATTTGAACTTATATAAAAATAAAGTTCAAATTACAGATAATGACGGAATAGATAAGCAGGAAATTCCGACTTCGCTTGCAAGTGTAAATGATACACTTTTCTATACATCAAACAGCGGTATTTATATGCTTGACGGTGATACACCGAAGCTTTCGCTTGAAAATAATAAAATTGCAGGTAACCTTCAATTAGCTGCTACCGATGACGGTATCAGAGCTGTTTGGTCACAAACATCCGATATGGGTACTGAATTTTATACAAGCAAACTTGTGAACGGTGCATGGAGTGAACCTGTTGCAATTACCGATTATGGCAAGCTTGTAAGCCAGTTGAGTATTGCAAATTACGGTGGCAAGCTCTTTGGTGCATATAACATTACCAAAAGAACAGAGCAAGACGGAAGTATTGTAAACGGAAGTACAGATTTATGCGTATTTAATACAGACGGATTTAATAAATTTGATGTTACGCTTGATACCGTTGATGAATCACAGCTTAACAGTAACGGTCAAACCAAGCTTAATGTTTTGGTAGAAAATAACGGAACAGAAAATATTAAATCAATTGATTTTGCAATTACCGATTCATTGGGATATTCGCAAAGTGTAAACAAAACTGTTGATATACCGTCAGGTGACTATGATGTTGTTGAACTTGATTATGTACCGTCAACTTCCGGCGAAACATTTGAAAGGCGAACTGTTACGGTAAACGCAACGAGCGGTGACGCTTCGGCAAATACACAGCTTGAAGTGGGTAATGCCGATTTATCGGTAGATGATATTACACTTGAAAAGCTTGGCGCGGAAAATGTAATTACCGCCCAAATTCACAATATAAGTACAGTTGAAGCAAAAAATGTGAATGTTGTATTCAAAAACGGAGAAAATGAAGTTTACACTTCTAATGTTGATACACTTTTGCCGCTTCAAACAAATATTGTTCAGTTTAATATAAGTGATGATGAATTAACTTATGAAGAAGAGGGCGGAGCAGTTATTACTGCAAGCGTAACAAGTGATTCAAACGAAGTTAATATCGGTGATAATAATTCATCGGTATTGATTGAAAAGCATATTCACGATTGGAGCGAATGGACGGTTGAAACCGAGCCTACCTGCGTAGATGAGGGTAAAAAAACACGGGTATGCAATACCTGTACCAAGCGGGAAGAAGCGGTTATAAGCCCAACAGGTAAGCATACATATTCAAAGCAAGTTGTTTTACCGACTTATGATGAGCAGGGTTACACAATCTACACTTGTGAGGTTTGCAATTACACCTATAAAGACGACTTTACAGATAAGTTAGAAAGACCTGCTGAAAAGCCAACTGAAAAGCCGACTGTAAAGCCTACTGAAAAGCCGACAGCAGCGCCTACAAATCCTACTGCTTCAAATTCCGCTGCAACATTGCCTCAATCGGCAAATTCGCAAGCTTCAAATGCAGGAAGTGCAACTTCTGCAAAAATTCAAAAGCCTAATAAAACTTCAGTTAAAAAATTAAAGGCTAAAAAAGGCTCTGTTGAACTTACTTGGTCAAAAACAAAGGGAGTTAAGGGCTATGAAATTCAGCTTGCAACTAATAAGAAGTTTAAGAAAAACAAGAAAACCGTAACAATCAAGAAGCAGAAAACTACAAAAACTTCTGTTAAAAAGCTTAAAGCAAAGAAAAAGTATTATGTAAGAATTCGTACATACAAAACAGTGAACGGTAAAAAGGTTTATTCTTCTTGGTCAAAGGTTAAGAGCGTTAAAACCAAATAACTTAAAAGGCAGTCGTTTGACTGCCTTTTCTTTTATTTTATAAAAAATAATTTATATATTATATATTGCTTATTAAAATTCAGTATGCTATAATAAATTGATTTATTATGGGGTAGTGTGATATGATTATTCTCGGAATTGACCCGGGTTATGCAATTGTAGGCTGGGGTGTACTTGAATATAAAATGAATAAGTTTCGTGTTCTCGGTTACGGTGCTATCACTACTGAGGCACATACCGATTTCCCGTTAAGGTTGCAAACAATATATAACGATATGTGCTATTTATTTGAAAAGTATAAGCCGGAAGTAATGAGTATGGAAAAACTTTTCTATAATAACAATGCCAAAACCGTTATTGATGTTGCACAAGCAAGGGGTGTTATTACTCTTTCGGCACAAAATTACGGTGTGGATATTTTTGAATATACTCCGCTTCAGGTTAAGCAGGCTGTTGTAGGCTACGGTAGGGCTGAAAAAAAGCAGGTTCAGGAAATGACAAGGCTTATGCTTGGCCTTGCTAAAATTCCAAAACCCGATGATACTGCCGATGCGCTTGCTATGGCTATATGCCACGGTCATTGTTCGGGTTCTATAATGGGAAAATTAAATTCACTTAAATAAAGGGATTAGTTATGATATATAATTTAAAGGGAAGACTTACTGTATGTGATGCAAATTTCATAGTAGTTGAATGCGGCGGCATTGGGTTTAAATGCTTCACATCTCTTAATACAGCCAAGCAGCTTGCCGAAATAGGAAAAGATGTTAATGTATATACCCACCTTGCAGTGCGTGAAGATGCTATGGATTTATACGCTTTTGCCACTGTTGCCGAACTTGATGCTTTCAAGCTTCTTATTACCGTTTCGGGTATTGGCCCTAAAGCAGGAATTTCAATTCTTTCTGAACTTACACCTGACAGGCTGGCACTTTGCATTGCATCGGGAGATGCGAAATCAATTACTAAAGCACAGGGTATCGGCAAAAAAACAGCAGAAAGAGTTGTGCTTGAATTAAAGGATAAAATCGGTGCAGTTGCAACCGAAGCGGTATCGAGTGCTGTATCAAATGTTCAAAATATTGATAAAAGCTCGGCAGGCGAAGCGATTGAAGCACTTGTTTCGCTCGGCTATTCACAATCCGATGCAACCGTTGTTGTAAGTTCACTTGATAAATCAATGTCGGTTGATGAAATGATTAGATACGGATTAAAAGAACTTGCTAAAAATCTTTAAACGGAGGTAATTACATATGCAGGAAACTGAAATGGATTTTGAAAGCAGAATAGTTACTTCTGATTTCACACCCGAAGATAATGATATTGAAAATTCGCTCAGGCCTAAAATCCTTGATGATTATATAGGCCAAGATAAAGTTAAGGAAAACTTGGCTGTATATATTCAAGCCGCAAGGGGTAGGGGTGAAGCTCTTGACCATGTTTTGCTTTATGGCCCGCCCGGTCTTGGCAAAACTACACTTGCCGGTGTAATAGCAAATGAAATGGGAGTTAATCTTCGTGTTACAAGCGGACCGGCTATTGAAAAACAGGGTGATTTAGCAGCTCTTCTCACAAATTTGCAAGAGGGCGATGTGCTTTTTATTGATGAAATTCACCGTTTAAATCGTCAGGTTGAAGAAGTTCTTTATCCGGCAATGGAAGACGGCGCACTTGATATAATTATTGGCAAAGGCCCTTCGGCAAGGTCAATAAGGCTTGATTTACCACACTTTACTCTTATTGGTGCTACTACAAGAGCAGGCCAGCTTTCCGCACCTCTTCGCGATAGGTTCGGTGTTATTTTCAGACTTGAAATGTATACTAATGAGCAGCTTGCTTCAATAGTTAAAAGAAGTGCCGATATACTTAATATTCCTGTTGATGAAAAGGGCGCAATGGAAATTGCTTCCCGTTCAAGGGGTACACCTCGTATTGCAAACAGGCTTTTAAAAAGAAGTCGAGATTTTGCACAGGTTAAATATGACGGTATAATAAGCAGAGAAGCTGCCATAGATGCACTTGAAAGAATGGAAATTGATAATCTCGGGCTTGATAATATAGACAGAATACTTTTAACCACAATGATTAAAAATTATAACGGTGGTCCGGTAGGGCTTGATACTATCGCAGCCGCAATAGGTGAAGAGTCTGTTACTATTGAGGATGTTTATGAGCCTTATCTTATGCAAATCGGCTTTCTGTCAAGAACGCCAAGGGGCAGATGTGCAACCGCACTTGCTTATAAGCATTTAGGATTGGAACAGCCGGGCCAGCAAACACTTATTTAGAAATTATTATTTGAAATGAGGAATAGTTATGGGCAGACTTTTTGGTACAGACGGTGTAAGAGGAGTTGCAAATGTAGATTTAACTTCCGAACTTGCACTTCAAATAGGCAGGGCAGCGGCAATGGTTTTGCTTAAAGAGAGCAAATCTGCCAAACCTACTGTCCTTATCGGTAAGGACACCAGAGCATCAGGCGATATGCTTGAAGCTGCACTTACAGCAGGCTTATGCTCTGTTGGTTGCAATGTGCTTTCGGTCGGTATTGTGCCTACTCCGGCTGTTGCATATTTGGTTAATAAATACGGTTGTGAAGCAGGTGTAATGATTTCTGCATCGCATAACCCTTGTGAATATAACGGTATTAAAATTTTTCAGGGCAAAGGATATAAACTTGATGATGCACTTGAAAACGAAATTGAAGCAATTATTCTTGATAATGCCGAGAAAATACCTTGCCTGACCGGCGGTGAAGTAGGTAACAGAATATATTGCAAAACAGCGGTAAGCGATTATGTAAATCATGTTGTTTCAACTGCAAGTGTTCGTTTTGACGGACTTTCAATTGCACTTGACTGTGCAAACGGCAGTGCTTCTGTATGTGCTAAAGAAATTTTCACCTCCCTCGGTGCAAAATGTTTAATGCTTTCAGATACTCCTGACGGAACAAATATTAACGATAATTGCGGTTCTACCCACCCGGAAGAACTTTTGCGCTTTGTTAAAGATGCTTCGCTTGACTTGGGCCTTGCGTTTGACGGAGATGCTGACAGAATGCTTGCGGTGGATGAAAACGGTGAACTTGTTGACGGAGATAAGGTTATAGCAATTTGCTCAAAGAGGATGAAGGATGAAGGCAAACTTGCAAAAAATACTGCTGTTGTTACTGTTATGAGTAATATGGGATTTTTTAAATTTTGCGAAGAAAATGATATATCTTGCTCGAAAACAGCAGTTGGTGACAGATATGTTCTTGAGCGTATGCTTAAAGAAGGATATAATATTGGCGGTGAGCAAAGCGGTCATGTTATTTTTCTTGATTTCGCTACTACCGGTGACGGTGAACTTTCCGGTGTGCAGCTTATTGAAACGGTTGTAAAATCAGGTAAAAAGCTTTCAGAACTTGCAAAAATTATGAAAGTATATCCACAGGTTTTAATAAATGTAAGGGTTACACCACAAGGCAAGGAAAAATATAATAACAACGAATATATTATTTCGGCTGTACAGCAGGCAGAAATGGAACTTATGGGCGAAGGCCGAGTTCTTGTTCGTGTAAGTGGCACAGAACCGCTTATCCGTGTAATGCTTGAAGGAAGCGATTTAGATAAAATCACTGCTCTGGGCAATAAGATTGCCGATGTTGTGAAAGAAAGATTATCATAAAGGAATTATAATATGAGATATTCAACTGATTGGGAAGATTATGAGCTTATAGATTGCAGTGACGGATATAAGCTCGAAAGATGGACCAATGAAATACTTGTGAGGCCTGACCCGCAAGTAATTTGGAAGAGTAAAAAAGAAAATAAATATTGGTTTCAGCCGGATGCCACTTACCTGCGTTCACGCACAGGCGGTGGCATATGGAAAGTACATACAAAAATCCCTTCTTCCTGGCAGGTAAGGTATAAAGATTTAACTTTTAATATTAAAACAATGGGATTTAAGCATACCGGTATTTTTCCGGAACAAGCTGTGAATTGGGATTTTACAAGGAAGATAATCAGAGAATCCGGCAGAAATGATGTAAAGGTACTTAATCTTTTTGCTTATACAGGCGGCGCAACAGTTGCGT
>OJAI01001648.1_pt1 | contig 11467 bp, 7 predicted proteins | sample 1588891 | NCBI WGS metagenome assembly OJAI01 (sample SAMN03283255) | human gut metagenome | biome: human-associated habitat; material: feces | host: Homo sapiens | place: USA | collected 2013 | reverse complement strand
CTTTAAAGGTGTTCCTCCGCCTATAATATATGCAAAACAGTTGTGAGTCGCATCCCAGTACTTTTTCTTCAGCGACTCGATAAACTCCAGAGCTTCCTCTTCTGTTTTTACCGGCTTTACCGTGGCGATAAACCGGGATTTTTTTTCGATGATCTCTCCCTGCCCGCCTTCATAAACGGTACGATCTTCTCTGTCCATGGTCATTATCTCCTGTCTTTTTTCTGATGCTCGGTTTTCTTCCACTTATAACTATAACGAAATTCTTAAGATTTTCCTACCTAAATATGAACTTTTTATTTTTTTCTTTATAATCCGCCGTTTCTTTGCTATAATGTCTGGGTATGAAGGAGGTCAGAATTCATGAATTATGGCAGGAAAAAAGCTTCTCAAAAACAGAAGAAGATAACGTCCAAATCCACCATGCAGGGCAAACGTGTCGGCGTCCGCCTGTTCAAAGCGTTTTTGCTCTGCCTGGTCATAATCGCTGTCGCAGGCGCAGTCGGTGCCGGCGTTTTTGCCAAACGGATCATAGATAACGCTCCGGAAGTCACTCCGGAAAGTGTAAAGCCACAGGGCTATGCCACATCTGTCTATGCAGATGACGGTACAACACAGATCCAGGAACTTGTCACTTCCGGCTCGAACCGCGTTTATAAAACGATCGACGAAATTCCCAAGGACCTGCAGCATGCTTTCGTTGCAATCGAGGATGAGCGTTTTTATGACCACAACGGTATCGACCTTCAGGGAATCGCCCGTGCGGCTGTTGTCGGCCTTACTTCCGGAAACTTCTCCGAAGGCGCCAGTACGCTGACACAGCAGCTGATCAAAAACAACGTGTTCCCGGAATTTGTAAACGAGGATACCTTCTATGAACGGCTGGAACGAAAGCTTCAGGAACAGTACCTGGCTCTTCAGATTGAAAAACAAATGAGCAAGGACGAAATCCTGGAAGCATATCTGAATACGATCAACCTGGGCCAGAGTACTCTGGGCGTACAGTCTGCTTCCGAGAGATACTTCGGAAAGGATGTTTCGGAACTGACTTTATCTGAATGTGCGGTTATTGCGGGGATCACTCAGAACCCTACCCTGTATGATCCGGTAACGAATCCGGAAGAGAATGCAAAACGCCGGGAGAAAGTCCTTGGCAATATGCTGGATCAGGGATATATCGACCAGGCTGCCTATGATGAAGCAATGGCAGACGATGTTTACTCCAGGATTCAGACGGTCAACACTACAATGGCTGCAGATACTTCTTACAGCTACTTTGTAGATGCGCTGATTGAACAGGTTATGGAAAATCTGCAGACACAGCTCGGGTATACAGAAACTCAGGCATATAATGCTGTTTACAGCGGCGGCTTAAGCATCTATTCCACACAAAATCTTGCGATGCAGCAGATCTGTGATGAAGAGATGAATAATGATGCTAACTACCCCGGACTAAAAGAATATGGTCTGGATTATGCACTGACAGTCACGCGCGCTGACGGTACTGTGGAAAACTATTCCTCCGGCCACATTAAACAATATGTACAGAACACCTACGGTGATGACCAGGGACTCCTCTATTCCAGTGAGGAAGAGGCCCGTGCGATGATAGAAGAATGGAAGTCCACCATTGCACAGGAAGGAGACACCTACAACGAAGTCGTCAACATCACTCCTCAGCCTCAGGCGTCTGTCACCATTATGGATCAGGCGAACGGACAGATTAAGGCCATGGTAGGCGGCCGCGGCGCCAAAAACACCAGCCTCAGTCTGAACCGCGCTTATACCGGTTCTACGAGACAGCCGGGATCTACCTTTAAGATCCTTGCATCCTATGCTCCGGCCATTGATACCGGCGCAGCATCTCTGGCTACCATCATCAAGGACGAGCCTTACACTCTGAGCAGCGGACAGGTCTTAAGGAACGCGAACAACCGATACAGCGGTAACCGTACAGTCCGGGATGCTATTACATGGTCTGTCAACGTCTGCGCCGTTAAGCTGAGCGATCAGATCGGCCAGCAGCTGGGATATGATTACTGTGAAAACTTCGGCATCAGCACTCTGGTAGACAGAGAGGAACGAAACGGCGCCGTATTCACCGACCTGACTCAGACACTTGCTCTTGGCGGTCTGACGGATGGCGTCTACAACTATGAACTCTGCGCTGCCTATGCTACTATCGCAAACGGCGGTGTTTACAACGAGCCTATGCTGTATTCCAAGGTTCTGGATCACGACGGAAATGTACTGCTGGACGGTACCGGCGAAAGCCGCACTGTTCTCAAGGAAAGCACAGCTGCCGTTCTGACCAGCGCTATGGAGGATGTTGTAAACAGCGGTACCGGTACAGCATGCCGGATCAGCAACATGCCGGTTGCAGGCAAAACGGGTACTACCTCCGATAACAAGGACCTCTGGTTCTGCGGATACACTCCATATTATACCTGCGCAGTATGGGGCGGATATGACGATAACAAAGAATGTAGCTACGATACAAATTTCCGTTTCCGTCTCTGGCAGAGCATCATGAGTCGTGTTCACAGCGGCCTTCAGACAAAAGACTTTACAATGCCGTCTACAGTGCAGCAGCAATCTGTATGCAGTGTGACAGGACTACTTCCAGGATCTGGATGTCCGACTACGACCGAACTGATCGGCGTAGATGTGACCACCAAACGATGCGACGGAAATCATGGCGGACTGAGCTCCGGAACCGACACCGGAACAGACAGTGGAACAACTACCGATGACGGTTCTACAGATGCAAATACCGGCAATAGCGGCAACACCGGTAATACCGGCAATACCGGCGACACCGGCAATACTGGCGGCGGTAACACCGGCGGCGGCAATACCGGCGGCGGCAATACCGGTGGCGGCGGCAATACTGGCGGCGGTGATACCGGCGGTGGTGGTGATACCGGCGGCGGTGATACCGGCGGCGGTGATACCGGCGGCGGTGGCGAAACCGGCGGCGGTGGCGAAACCGGCGGCGGTGATACCGGCGGTACCGGTTAAACTGTTTCACAAATAAATTAGCAAAAAAACAACTCTGCATTTTATCAGATGCAGAGTTGTTTTTTGCTTTAATCTATAATAAAAATTTTACAGGATCAGCTTTGCCGCTCCACAGATCCCGGCATCATTTCCCAGCTTTGCCAGTACAAATTCTGTTTCCTGATTCGCAAAAAAAGCTTTTTCATGAAAATATTTTTCCACATATTTAATCAGGATTTCGCCTGCTTTTGATACTCCTCCGCCAATCACGATAACTGCCGGATCTGCAATTACTGCAATATTTGCCAGGGCATGTCCCAGATAACTTCCAAATTCTTCTATAATCTCCTCTGCTACCTGATCCCCTTCCTTCAGTGCATCGAATACTGCTTTGGCACTGAGTTCCTTACCACGCAGTAAGGAAGGCTTTTCGTCCTTCTCAAGCCGTTTCCCGGCCAGTCTGGTAATCCCTGTGGCAGACGCATATTGCTCCAGACATCCCGTCTTTCCACAACCGCATTTCTCTGTTTCATCATAGTTCATACAAAGATGGCCGATCTCTCCTCCGGCTCCATGTGCTCCGGATAACGGGCGGCCATCAATGATGATCCCGCCGCCTACACCTGTTCCCAGTGTAACCATGACCACATTTTTCTGTCCTTTCCCGGCTCCCAGCCACATCTCGCCAAGCGCCGCCACATTGGCATCATTTCCTGCTGCCGCCTTAAGCCCGGTCAGCTCTTCCATCTCCCGGCAGACCTCTTTGTAGCCCCATCCAAGATTCGCCGTTTTCTGGACAATGCCGTTTTCCATTACCGGCGCCGGGATGCCGATCCCGATCCCGCGCATCTCATATGAGCCGATTTTCCTTTCTGTCATCTTATTCTGCAGAGCCTGTGCCACATCAGGGAGAATCCTCTCCCCCTGATTCTCTGTCCGGGTGGGAATCTCCCATTTATCCAGAAGGGTTCCATCCGTGGAAAACAGCCCTATCTTTACCGTGGTTCCTCCGATATCTACACCAAAACAATATTCCATCTTACTTAATCCTTTCCTATTTTCTTGCCAGATTCTGCTGTACACGTTTGTACAGTTCCTGTGCCGCATTATATCCCATCTTCTTCTGCCGGTAATTGATTGCGGCTGTCTCTACGATCACCGCCAGATTTCTTCCTGGCCGGATCGGCAGCTGATGACATACTACTTTATTGCCCAGAAATTCTGTATACTGTTCTTCCAGACCAAGTCTGTCATATTCTTTTTCCTTATTCCACTCCTCCAGAGTAATGACCAGATCAATATTCTGGGTTTCACGTACGCTAAGCACACCAAACAAAGTTTTTACATCTACGATCCCGATTCCCCGAAGCTCAATAAAATGCCGGGTGATATCCGGCGCCGAGCCTACCAGGGTCTCATCACTGACCTTTTTAATCTCTACCACGTCATCGCTGACCAGACGATGACCACGTTTGACCAGCTCCAGAGCCGCCTCGCTTTTTCCGATGCCGCTTTCTCCCATGATCAGAACTCCAACGCCATATACATCCACCAGCACTCCATGAATAGAAATACACGGAGCAAGCTGTACATTCATCCAGCGAATGATCTCTGCCGTAAATACGGAAGTCTTCTTCTCTGTAATAAAGATCGGCACATCCGCCTCCACAGCCATATCAAGCAGCATCTGCTCCGGCGGAAGATTACGGCAGAATATGATGCAGGGAATCTTATAAGACAACAGCGTCTTATAGACTTCCTTTTTCTTTTCCATATCCAGCTTTTCCAAAAATGTATATTCTACATACCCGATGATCTGGACGCGTTCGGAGTCAAAATGCTCAAAATATCCGGAAAGCTGCAGCGCCGGCCGGTTAATATCCGGCACCTCGACTTCTTTGTCATTCAATTCCACGTCTGGCGTCAGATTCTTCAGATTCATTTTCTCAACAATTCTTTTCAGTTCCACTGTCTTTGCCATAGTTTTCTCCTTCCCTCCCAAAACCTTGTGCGATCATTATACCACATCAATGAAAAAATTTATACACATCCTGTGCTGCTTTTTCATTCATGGAAGGCAGTTTCTTCAGTTCTTCTACCGTTGCATTTCTGACAGCTTCAATGTTTTCAAAATGGCGCATCAGATCCTTTCTTCTGGCTGGTCCCACTCCGGGGATGTCATCCAGAATTGAATGTACCTGGCTCTGACTCCTGAGTTTGCGGTGAAAGGTGATTGCAAACCGGTGCGCCTCGTCCTGGATCCTGGTGATCAGCTTAAAGCACTCAGAGTTCCGGTCGATGGGAAGTTCCACATTCTGATAGTACAGCCCTCTTGTTCTATGGTTATCATCCTTTACCATACCGCAGACCGGAATCTCAAGCCCCAGATTTTCCAAAACCTGAAGTGCGATATTGACCTGCCCTCTTCCGCCGTCCATCAGGATCAGATCCGGAAACGCCGTGAAACCTCCCAGCTCTTTTCCTTCTTCCTGCTCTCTCAGTCCATGAGTAAACCGTCTGGTCAGCACCTCTTCCATGCTGGCATAGTCATCCGCTCCTTGTACGCCTTTGATCTTAAACTTCCGGTAATCGTTCCGTTTGGGCTTTCCTTTTTCATAAACGACCATGGAACCCACTGAAGCAAATCCGCTGGTATTGGAAATATCGTAGGCCTCCATGCGCACGATCCCCTGGATTCCCAGCAGCTTTTCCAGCTCCTTTACCGCGCCGATGGTCCGGCCTTCTTCCCGTTTTAACCGCTCCTTGTCCGTACTTAAGACCATCTTTGCATTCTTGGCAGCCAGCTCCACCAGTTTTTCCTTCGTTCCTTTTTTCGGCACCTTTAGATGAACCTTATGTCCCCTCTTTTTCGTCAGCCATTCTTCGATCAGCTCCAGGTCATCAATCTCTTCCGGCAGCATCAGCTCAGAAGGAATATAAGGGGTTCCGGCATAAAACTGCTTGATAAAGCTGGACAGTGTCTCTTTGGTCGTTTCTTCCTTGGCAATCTTCAGATAGAAATGGTCTCTTCCGATCAGCCGTCCGCCCCGGATAAAGAAGACCTGTACCACCGCGTCCTCTCCTTCTACCGCCATGGCCAGGATATCCCTGTCGTCTCCCGCCGTATCCGTGATCTTCTGCTTCTGCGCGATTTTCTGGACACTGGCGATCAATTCCCTGTATTCGATGGCCTTTTCGAACTCCAGAGCCTCCGAAGCTTCTTCCATGCCCTTTTTCAGTCTGTCCAGGATCTCATCATAGTTCCCGTTCAGGAACCGCAGAACCGACTGGACTGACTTCTGGTACTCTTCTGCGGAAATATATCCCTGGCAGGGCGCCTTGCACTGGTGAATGTGATAATTCAGGCAGGGACGTTCCTTTCCGATATCCCGGGGTAGCCTGCGGTTGCAGCTGCGGATCTGGTACAGCTTCCGGATCAGCTCGATGGTATCCTTCACGGCCCCAGCACTGGTGTAGGGGCCGAAATACTTCGCCTTATCCTTTGCCATCCTGCGGACCATCATCACCCGCGGAAACGGTTCATCCACCGTCACCTTAATAAACGGATAGGTCTTGTCATCCATCAGCATCGTATTGTATTTGGGACGGTGCTCTTTGATCAGATTACACTCCAGCACCAGTGCCTCCAGCTCGGAATCTGTTACGATATATTCAAACCTGGTGATATGAGTCACCATCTGCTCAATCTTCACGCCCTTATTCCGGCTGCTCTGAAAATACTGCCGCACCCGGTTTTTCAGGCTGATCGCCTTTCCCACATAGATGATCTCATCCTTCTCATCATGCATGATATAGACGCCGGGCTTGCCGGGCAGTTTTTTTAACTCTTCCTGTATGTCAAACATATGATGTGTCTCCTTTATATTTCTGCTGGATCATATCCTAACTTATTTCCAGTCATACTGGGCGGAACAGCGGTTCCAGTAACGGCAGTTGATGAACCAGGCTCCAGTCTCAGCTGCCAGCAAAATGATGAAAATTAGCCAGCCATGTCCGGGGAAAAATACAATCCCCTTCATCCCTATACTTATCCATCCGACATAGAATAGGACTATTATAGCATAACAGAGGAAAACAATCCTGCTTTTCTTTTTCGAATCCTGATATCCGCTGCGCCGGAGTGCAACAGCTCTTAATACTTCTCTTCCAATTTCACAAAAAACAGCAAAAAACACCACATCTATTTCCAGCCCGGTCTGATTCGAAAACCCGTTAAATACAAAATCAAAGGTATAGAAAATGAACAGCGCTAAAATAGCATCTCTCGCTATTAACAATAATTTCTCCACGCTTCGTGAAGTCTTCCCTTCCTCGATCAGTGCCTTACAGAACTCTTCTTCCGAAACCCCTAGTTTTTCTTCCAGGCTTATTTTTTCCATATCCGCTTCCGATGCCAGCCCTATCAGATCCTTTTTGACTACTTCCAGCTGAAACAATGACACGGGAAATGCAGCAACATACCAAAACATCCGAATAAGTGCGACTCTGTTTTTTCCTGACACTCCGTCCAGGCGCTTCTCATTCTCCCAACAAATTCTGTCATAATCATTTCTCCAAAAATCCTTCATCACTGATCCCTCCTCATCACCTGATCCACCGACCTTTTTAGCTGTTCCCACGCATCGTCAAACTCCCTGACATATGCCTCACCTTCTTTGGTCAAATGATAATACTTTCTTTTTGGCCCCATGGGACTTTCTTTAAAGGCAGCGGCTATATACTTTTTCTTTTCCAGACGGAGAAGCAGCGGATACAATGTTCCTTCCTTCATTTCTTCAAATCCGTACTTCTGCATCTGGTCTACGATCTCGTATCCATAAGTTTCTTTATCTCCGATCACTTTCAGGATGCAGCCTTCCAGGATCCCTTTCATCATCTGCGATCTGTCCATGTCCTCACCTTCTTCCGCTACCTTGCATTGCAATGTTCTTGACTATATTGTATCACAAGATAGTTAGATGTCAATCATCTTTTGACTTTTTGCAAATGTGAACGAAATGTGAACGGGGACGTACACTTTTGCAAAAAGTGTACGTCCCCGTTCACAAATAATTAATCCTCAATCTTATTTTCTGTCTGAACATCATCCGAAGCTTCCGCCACGGTTTCCTGCACGTCAGCTTCTTCCGCCTTTTCCTCCTGGCTGCTTTCTTCAATGCCTTCTACCGGGTTCATTGCGATCCGTTCTTCCTTCTTCTTTTCCTTAGTCTCCGGATCTATTCCTTCTACCTCGTAAAAGATTTGCATAAACTCTTTTCCGGTGATGGTCTCTTTCTCGATCAGAAAAGCTGCAATCTTATCCAGTGAACTTCTGTGTTCGCTGAGCAGACGTTTTGCTTCCTCATAAGAAGATTTCAGGATCTTCATGACCTCATGGTCAATCTCGGATGCGGTCTCCTGTCCGCAGTTGCTGACCGGACGTCCGTCCAGGTAGCGGTTCTGGATGGACTCCAGACCGATCAGACCGAACTTCTCACTCATACCATACTGGGTGATCATCGCACGGGCGATGCTGGTGGCTTTCTCAATATCATTTGCCGCGCCGGTGGTAACCGTATCAAACACGATTTCCTCTGCCGCACGGCCTGCCAGCATACCTACCAGCATAGCTTCCAGTTCTTTCTTCGTGTTCAGGAACTTCTCTTCCTCCGGTGTCTGCATCACATAGCCAAGCGCTCCCATGGTCCTTGGAACAATGGTGATCTTCTGTACCGGTTCTGCATCTTTTTGCAGCGCGCTTACTAATGCGTGACCGACCTCATGATAAGAGACGATCCTTCTCTCTTCCTGGCTCATGATCCGGTCTTTCTTTTCTTTTCCGACTAAGACGACCTCTACCGCCTCAAAAAGATCGGCCTGACATACAGCATTTCTTCCATGCTTTACTGCATTGATCGCCGCTTCGTTGATCATATTTGCAAGATCGGATCCTACTGCTCCGGAAGTTGCAAGTGCAATCTCTTCCAGATTTACGGTTTCGTCCATCCGCACATCCTTGGAATGTACCTTCAGGACATCGATCCTTCCTTTCAGGTCCGGCTTTTCTACAATGATCCGGCGGTCAAACCGTCCCGGTCTTAAAAGCGCCGGATCCAGGATCTCCGGACGGTTGGTAGCCGCCAGAAGCACCAGACCTTTGTTGCTCTCAAAACCATCCATCTCTGCCAGCAGCTGGTTCAGCGTCTGTTCTCTTTCATCGTTGCTGCCCAGCTGATTATCACGGCTCTTTCCGATCGCATCGATCTCATCAATAAATATAATACACGGAGCCATCTGCTGTGCCTGCTTGAACAGGTCGCGCACACGGGAGGCTCCCACACCTACATACATTTCCACAAATGCGGAACCACTTAAGGAGAAGAACGGCACATTTGCCTCCCCGGCTACCGCCTTCGCAAGCAAAGTCTTACCAGTTCCCGGAGGTCCCACAAGAAGCGCGCCCTTCGGCAGCTTTGCTCCTACACTGGTGTATTTCCCCGGATTATGGAGAAAATCTACTACCTCCTGCAGGGATTCCTTGGCCTCATCCTGTCCGGCCACATCCCGGAACGTCACGCCGGTCTGCTTTTCCACATACATCTTGGCATTGCTCTTGCCGATTCCCATCATGCCGCCGCCCTTGCTCATCCGCCTGGTCATCCAGACGATCATTCCTACCAAAAGTGCGATTGGCAGGAAGGTTGCAAGAAGCTGGATCACAATTGCCGAAGTCGTATCCGGAATCTCCTGCTCATAGTCAACCCCCGCATCATACAAACGTTCAGACAGGGTATCATCCTGTACCAGACCGGTATAATACTCTCTTCCGACCCGTTCTCCGTCCTCCGGTTTTGCGGTGATCACGATCTGATTACTCTGGATCACGACTTTTTCCACGTCTCCGTCATCCACCATTTTCAGAAATTCATTATAACTGATTTCCTGATCCGAACCAGCACCCTGGAACTGATAAAGCGCCATGACCAAAAGAGTGGTAACCAGCGTTACTATAAGAATAAACGACAGGCCCTGCCTGTTATTTTTATTATTTTGATTTTTATTCTGGTTGTCCATTTTTATCCTCCTGTATTACTCTTCCATTATAAGGACAGCCCTTCTGGAAATCAATAAAAACATTATGAAAAGATTGTAAACTCACCATATCTTGTAGTATACTTGATATATTAATGCTTATACTTCATAGTAAGTAAAAATAAACCACCATATATAGTAGTAGAGGAATGAGTACATATGAAAATAGGATTTGACAACGAAAAGTACCTGAATACCCAGTCTTCCCATATCAGGGAACGAATCGGCAAATTTGACAACAAGCTTTATCTGGAGTTTGGCGGAAAGCTGTTTGACGACTACCATGCTTCCCGCGTTCTTCCCGGATTTCAGCCGGACAGCAAACTCCGCATGCTAAAGCAGCTTTCTGACCAGGCGGAGGTCATCATTGTCATCAGCGCCGAGGATATTGAAAAAAACAAAATCCGCGGGGATCTTGGCATCACCTATGATTCGGATGTGATGCGCCTGATCAGCGTCTACCGGGAACACGGCCTTTTCGTAGGAAGCGTTGTCATCACCAAATATGCCGGGCAGGAAAGCGCTTCTTTATTCCGGAACCGTCTGAAGAAGCTGGGCATCAAGGTCTACCGGCATTATGTGATCCCCGGATATCCGGCAAATGTGCCTCTCATCGTCAGCGATGAAGGTTACGGAAAAAATGAATACATCAAGACCTCTAGACCACTGGTAGTTGTCACTGCCCCGGGACCTGGAAGCGGAAAAATGGCCGTCTGCCTCTCTCAGCTGTATCATGAGCACAAACGGGGCATCCGCGCCGGCTATGCCAAATTTGAGACCTTCCCTATCTGGAATCTCCCACTGAAGCATCCGGTCAACCTTGCCTATGAGGCAGCTACGGCAGACTTAAATGATATTAATATGATAGACCCCTTCCATCTGGAAGCTTATGGGGAATCCACCGTAAACTATAACCGGGATGTCGAGATATTCCCGGTCCTGAATGCCATGTTCCAGCAGATTTACGGCACCAGCCCGTATAAATCCCCTACTGACATGGGTGTAAATATGGCCGGAAACTGTATCTGTGACGATGAAGCCTGTAGAGATGCTTCCAAGCAGGAGATCATCCGCCGTTACTATCACGCTATGTGCGATCAGAGGCAAGGCCGTCTCTCTGAGGATGTGGTTTACAAACTGGAACTTGTAATGAATCAGGCGGGGGTCACTGTGGAGGATCGTCGGGTAGTGCGCCCTGCGTTGGAGCGTGCGGAACAAACCGGCATGCCTGCTGCGGCAATCGAACTGGAGAATGGGGAGATTATCACGGGAAAGACCTCCTCCCTGTTGGGCGCTTCTGCCGCGGTTTTGTTGAATGCGCTTAAACACCTAGGGGGGCTCAGCCACGCGATGCCGCTAATTTCTCCCATTGTGATTG
>OJAI01001638.1_pt1 | contig 11550 bp, 8 predicted proteins | sample 1588891 | NCBI WGS metagenome assembly OJAI01 (sample SAMN03283255) | human gut metagenome | biome: human-associated habitat; material: feces | host: Homo sapiens | place: USA | collected 2013 | reverse complement strand
AGTCCAAGGAGCAGGAGGAAATCGCCGGCGAGCTCTGCGACCTGGGTGTAGATGCACTGATCGGAAGTCACCCGCATGTGATCCAGCCGGTCGATGTGCTGACTTCTTCTGACGGAGAACATCAGATGCTCTGCGCCTATGCCATTGGAAACTTCCTTTCCAATCAGCAGATCGAATACATGCAGGATGAGCTTCCCACAGGCGAAACGGAAGACAGCTATCTGTTATCACTTTCCCTTTCCAGCGATGATAAAGGAAAGGTCAGCCTCACCGATGTCACCTTCACACCGATGTGGACCCACCGCTATGCAGGCGAAAACGGCGCCACCTTTGTCGTCCTTCCGGTTGACAACACCGAACAACTGGAGGAACAGACAGGGATAACAGGCATCAAAGAACAGGCCGATGAATCTGCCGCCAGAACACAGGCTATCATCGGTGACGGAGTAGAAAAAGTCAAGGCTTCTCTGCCTTTAAAATCCGCCCTGTAGATACAGGGCGGATGCTTAAAAATATTTCCGGCCATTTCGGCTCTCAGTATTTCCACAAATAAATCAAATAATATATTTACCCAGGCAACTGGGAGGGACAGCTTTCCATTCTATGAAAAATAGAAAGCAGCCATCCTGCTCTCTGGTAAAGGTTAGGACGACTACTCTTCGTGGTTTAACATTTTGCCCGGAACGGATAGGCTTCATCTATCTATCCCAGTTGTCTTGTTAAGTGTATTATATCAAGCCGCAGAATAAAGTCAATAAACTTTAGTCAAGGACATATTGTTAGATCTGTCCAATCATATCATTAACATCCAAGAAAAATGTATTGCTATTGTATATACATTTATGTATAATAAAGAAAAAGTTATGTATGAAAAGGAGCGTTGTCATTATGGCAAAGTCAGCGAATTTATATGTAAGAATAGAGCCAGAAATCAAAGAACAGGCTGAAAAAATTCTATCTACATTGGGTATACCGGCTTCCAACGCTATCAATATGTTTTATAAGCAGATTATCTTACAGAGAGGACTTCCCTTTGAAGTGAAAATTCCAGAAAGAACGCCCATAGACATAAATACGCTTGGAACAGAAGGCCTTCATGTAGAACTGGAAAAAGGGTATGTAGATATGAAAGCGGGACGAACCAAAGATACCCAAAATGTTTTTGCTGATATTCGGAAAGATTATGGCTTATGATTTTTAAAGTAGTAATATCATCACAGGCCGAAAAGGATTTGCGAGGAATATTTGAATATATCGCTTTTGAGCTTTTATCGCCAGAAAATGCGACAGGGCAACTGGAACGGCTGGAAAAGCAGATATTAAGTCTACTGGAGAAGCATCTGAAAAAATACCAAAAATCCCTTTTCCCCCCGGATAGTGTCTCCCCGCAAACCCCGGTATCTCAGGATCCAAATCTACCGGAAACATTGTTCTAACAAGCCATTGATGATCATATTCAAAAGAAAAATTCTCCTTTCCCCTTATAAATGTAATATATAGCAAACCCAGAAGTATCGGTTCATCAAAGCTGAAGTCATCATATACATAAATGATTTTCTGATTCGCAGCCATTATTTTCTCCTTCCACTTGCTCTTTTTCTGGTCATCAGATTCATATCCTGGAGTTTTCTTCCCATTTCATCATCTTTCGCGACCAACAACAGATCCTTGTCCATATTATTCAACGCATGAAGTACTGCCGCATATATTCCCATTGCACATGCAGGATTACCGGATTCTACTTTCCAGAGAGAAGCCCGGCTGATTCCTGCCCTCTCTGCCACAAGCTCAGCCGATAAATTGCGTCGTAACCTGGCAAGCTTAATCTGCTCCCCCATTGTTTTCAGCACTTCTTCTGTTGACGGTAATATATTGTACGCAGCTTTTTTCATATCCATTCACTTTCTATTTTTTAAATAACATTGGTGCTTTTATGTTTTTTATTATAAACAAATATATAATTTAAGTCAATATTAATAAACATTATTCTCCTTTCGGAGAATATTTAGAAGACTCGTGCTTTGACTCGTCGCAGGCACAAAAAACTCTGAGAGTCATGAACCTCTCAGAGTTTTTTATCGCCGCTTTATATTTTTATGCGACCGGTTAAGGAAACCCTGTACATCTTCTATTTCTTCTCATCCAGTTTTTTCACCAGGCTGATCACTCTTCCCGCACTCATTCGAATCTTGTTTTCCGACAAGCGTCCCTCTTCCAATGCCCGGCGTATATCTACGTCATCGTTCATATTTCCCGGCATGATCACATCATTTCCTGCCGCAGCACACTGCCAGGGAATCGTTCCGTCTTCCGGAACTGTGGTGTTCCAGTCAGACATGATCAGTCCCTGGAATCCCCACTCTTCTCTTGCTACCGTCGTACACAGCTCGTAATTTGCAGCTGCATGTACTCCATTTACGAGATTGTAAGAAGTCATTATGGCCAATGGACTGCTTTTCTTTACCGCGATTTCAAATCCTCTCAGATAGATTTCCCGGAGTGCTTTTTCCGATACCCGCGAATCCACACCCATCCGGTTATCTTCCTGATTGTTGCAGGCGAAATGTTTGATCGTGACTGCGCATCCTGACATGCTCTGGACTCCATCTGTAACTGCGGCGGCAACCAGCCCCGACACCAACGGATCCTCGGAATAGTACTCGAAATTTCTGCCGCACAGAGGATTCCGGTGAATATTCAATCCCGGCGCCAGCCAGAGATCTACATAATATTCCCGCATTTCTTCCGCAACAGCCCGCCCGAATTCCTCGATCAATTCCAGATTCCAGGTCTGGGCCAGCGCCGTTCCTACCGGAAACGCTGTGCAGAACTGATAATAGGTATCCGCATCTTCATGGTACTCCATGGGTTCCAGAAAACCGTTTTCCAGCGTCCCCAGCACGCCCACGCCATACACGGTATCGGTTTTGCGATCAACCTGATAACACTGCCGTAGTCTTAAGCCTGCCGGACCGTCTGCCATAATCAACGAACGGATTCCCGCAGACTTCTCCAACTCCTCCGATGTCTCGCCCGCAGAACCTGGGACGCGGGTTCCTGCAGATCCCAACGTACTTGTTCCTTTTGTAACATTGCCATACAACAGCGGGATCAGATCCTCCGTCCGGTAAGTTTCATCCGCCAAAGCACATTCTTGTTGTGTAATCACCTCTTTTACCGGAAGAAATCCGTACTCCGGGAGGTTCAACTGTTTTCCAACTCTTGTCCATTGTTCTGCCCTCGCTTTCAGGCTCTCTGGAGGCAGTAATTCTCCATAATCCGTCTCTTTTTCACCGATAGGATACGTTTTACAAAGCATAGCCTCTTTCTCAACAACAAGGAACGCCTGCTGCTTCCTATCTGCGGAACTTTTTCCCGTCCATATGCCATAATATCCTGCCTCTACAATCCACCCCTGCGCCTTCTTAGAAAATACCGCCAGCTGGCTTTGATCTACCTCTACCGTAAGCTCCTGACACTCTCCGGGGGCCAGCACATCTGTTTTCGCGAATCCGGCCAGTCTCTGATATTCTCTTGCCTCCCCGTTCTGAGGAAGGGTGATGTAGATCTGGACTATTTCTTTTCCTGGATAATTCATTCCTGTATTCTTTATTCTTACCTTGGCTCTGATCTTTCCATCTGATATTTCAATATCCAGAAACTCCGTATCAAACTCTGTATAAGAAAGTCCATATCCAAAAGGAAATAATGGTTCTACCTCAAAGCTGTCAAAATACCGGTATCCGACATAAATGCCTTCTTTATATTCTTCTTTTTCCAGATCTCCATTCAGATAACTGTATGAATCCGAATACGGATAATCGGAGTAACGTCTGGCCCAGGTGGACGTCAGTCTGCCAGACGGACTGATCTTGCCAAACAGAATATCCGCTACTGCATGTCCGGCTTCCTGCCCGGGCTGTGAAACATTCAAGACTGCCTTAATGCATACTGCTTCCTCCAGAATATCTGTGATTTCCACCGGACCGCCCGCATTAATAATCAAAACCGTCGGAATATGACATCTGTTCAGGAACAGCAGATCTTCCTTTTCCTTCCCGCTAAGGTAATAGTCGCCTTCCTGAAGTCTTCTGTCCTTTCCCTCTCCCGCAATCCTGCTGACCACATAGATCGCAGCAGACGCTCCGGACAGGTCGCTCTCCAAAATATCTCTGCCCTCCGGCATCATAAAGGGATGTGCAGCGTAAGCATCAAAATGATTTTCCACATGTCTGGCTGCTTCAAGAATCACTTCTTTCCATGTGTTTCTGGCATCACTGTAACGCTTCTGATAATCCTCAATCCATGATGTACTCGTAATGGTCGCCCCTGCTTCCATAAGCCCTTCATATATGGATACCGTCTTTCTGTTGTTCACATCTCCAGAGCCGATACCTCCCTTTATAGTCTTTCCCGCACCGCCGCCGAACAGGGCAATCGGATCCGAGATCCGAAGGGGCAGAATTCCTTCGTTTTTCAGTAAAACGCAGCCTTCTGCCGCTGCCCTTCGCGCTAGTTTTCCATGTTCGATTTCCTTAGAGGACGGCGTATCTGTCAGCCTTCCACTGTGTTTCCATTGCTGTATCATCGTTTTCTCCTTTTCTGACAATTACATACGAAAACCGTCATAGGTGAATCTGTACACGCGCAGATTCTTCTATGACGGTATTTCTTATTCTTTTACACCACCCAGCGTAATTCCTGCAATGATGTACTTTGACAGGAACAGATATACGATAATGATCGGGACGATAGCCACCATGATCATGGTATATATCTTACCCATATCAAAATTCATGTAGTCTGCTCCTCGTAATGTGGCGATCAGGATAGGAACTGTCATTTTGTCCTTCGACTGAATTACCAGTGCCGGAACAAAGTAATTATTCCATGCTCCCACGAATGTGAAAATTGCCTGCACCGCAATTGCCGGTTTCATAATCGGCAATACAATCCGGTTAAATGTCATGAATTCACCGGAGCCGTCAATCCTGGCAGCTTCTACCAGTGACAGAGGCAGTGAGGACTGCAGATAGCTGTACATGAAATAGAACACTGCAGGAGATGCGATGGACGGGATGATCAACGGAAGAAGAGAATCATACATTCCCATATTGGTGATCAATCTCAGGAATCCCATCGCCGTTACCTGTGTCGGCATTACAAGAATTGCCATAATAAATGTAAATGCAATTTTCTTACCCTTAAAATCATACGCATATAATCCATAAGCTGTCAATGAAGAAAAGTATGTACACAGTGCAGCCGTACTGATAGAAACGATCAGACTGTTAACTATACCTTTAAACATCGGAAAGCTTCCGTCATTCGCTACATTCTTCAGATTTTCCAGCAGATAACCGCCCGGAAGTGCGGAAAATCCTTTTTGCAGATCCGCATGGGAGCGTGTAGCATTAATAATCAGAATGTAAAAGAAAAACAGGCATAAGAATGATAACAATATCAATACCAGATATGCCACGATTGTTCTCAAACGAGGCGTTTTTTGAGATTTCATTACCGAACTCCCCCTTTCTTTGCCTGTTTTTTCGCTGCCTTTCTTGCAGCCTTTTTCGCCGCTTCCTCCTCATTTCCGTTAGTCATTCTATAAACAAAGAAACACAGGATACCGCTGACGATGAACAGATATACAGATAATGCTCCCGCCATTCCATAGTTCTTGCTCTTCAGATGACTGTTCAGGAACATAATCAGAGTCATTGAAGTACGGTCCGGATTACCTTGTCCGTTTGTCAGAATCTGCGGCACATCGAACATCTGTAATCCACCGATAATGGATGTGATCAGCGTATACGCCAGGATCGGACGAATCAGAGGAAGTGTAATATAAAAGAATCTCTTAATTCCGGTACATCCATCTAACTCACAGGCTTCAAATACATCCGGGCTGATACCCATGATAGCAGCCATCAGCATAATGGTTGTATTTCCAAACCACATCAGAAAATTCATCAATCCGATCAATGATCTGGTTCCAAATACAGTTCCCATGAAATCAATCGGTTTTACAATCAGGTCAGCTGATGTCAGAATGGAATTAATCGGTCCATTTGTAGAAAAAAGCGCGAAAAACAACATTGCAAATGCTGATGCCATGATCAGGTTCGGCAGATAAATTACAACCTTAAAAAACTGCTTGCCATGAAGCTTCAGCCTGGCATCAGTAAACCAGCAAGCAAGCACCAGTGCAATAACGATCTGCGGAACAAATCCGATCACCCAAAGGATCAGTGTATTCAGTCCGTATTTCAGCATGTCAGAATGCAGAAGACTGACATAATTGGCAAGTCCTATAAAATTAGGACCAATCTGCTTGATTCCAGAACGGAAATATTCAAAAAAGCTGTATCTCACTGTATCAAACAGCGGAATCAGCGAAAAGATAAAATAGATCACAAAAAACGGAAGAATAAATATGTATCCCCATTTTCCGTAATTAACGCTCTTTTTCTTCATAATGCTCTTCCTTTCCAGCAAGCTGCAGGATCCAAAGATCCTGCAGCATCAACAATTATCCTCATGTGGTATTTATTCCGGCCACTGGATCTCTGTGATCTCCGGATAACGCTCCTGAATAGCTGTCTCAAAGTTGGCTTTTGCTTTGTCAAAGTCTACTTTACCCTGGAAGTAATCACTGAAAGCGTTCTGGATCAGCTCTACACAACCCTGGTCATATGCGGAAAGCGGTGCGATCTTGATATTCTCTGCAACCGGTGCAAAATACTCAAACGGGTTCTGTCCACCAAGGAAATCAGATGCGAAATCTGCATTTGTAGCTGCATCTTTCATACCGGATTTTGTATTTGTAAAATCAGAGTATTCTTTGGAAATCTTAAGAAGATTATCCTGATTTCCCGTCATTGCCAGGATAATATCTTTGACATGTTCCGGATTATCTGTTCCTGTTGCAGCCTGAATGTAAGAGCCACCCCAGTTGTATTCCTGCGGAGGATTTGTAACAGCCCAGTCACCTTCTGCTCCATCCCAGTTTGGTTTCAGAGTAAAGTCGATACCCCATGCCGGGAAGAGGAATGCGAATACCTTGGACTCAGAACTCATTGCCTTGTTCCAGTCATCGTTCCACTGACCTTTTACAGTTTTGTTAAGATAACCTGCATCCAGCCACTCTTTGGAATCTTTTACCCAGTCCATGATCTTTGAATCTACTTTGATCACAGAATCACCGGACTCTACCCACGGATTCTCAATGCTGTTTCCATATAAGCGAAAAGTGTCTGCATAAGAAGCAAATGTATAATATCCTTTTTCTTTCAGCTGAGCTGCTGATTCTTTGGCTGTATCCCAGTCTTTCATCTTCTCGCCAACTTCTTTCGGGTCATCAGTACCGAAAACATCTTTCGCAATGTCACGACGATATACAAGGACACCCGGGCAGCACTGCCATGTGGCGCCTCTCTGTACTCCATCCGCATCAGAAGCTGTTGTTTTCGTGAAATCATACTGATCTGCAAGATCCTTGTCCGGATCAATGCCAAGATCAGTAAGAGGCATTGCAACATCTGCATCTTTGTCTGTATATTTGAATACATAATCTGTCTCAGAAAGGAATATGTCTACCTTATCATCTGCACTTGCATCAGCCTGGTTGAGAAGTGCCTCATCCAGTTTCTGCTGATATACGCCATCCTGGTTCGGATTTACGATCCAGTGGATCTCTGTACCATCTTTCAGTTTTGTAACTGTACCATCTTTGGAAGTGGACTCTACTTCCGGATAAATAGCTTCCAGTCTCTGACGGAACTCATCATTCCAGGAATAAATATTGATCACTTTTCCCTCATCCGATCCTTTTGCAGATACACAGCTTACATTTGCTGCCATCATTCCACAAACCATTGCTGCTGCAAGGATCATAGATACCGCTCTTTTCTTCATAGTATAAATCCTCCTTTTTCTGTAGCATCCCCGATGCTTTACCTTTGATGATAAAAATATACCATTTTTTTATCTGCGATTATATTATTAATCTTAACAAAATGTCAAATTCATGTCATAATATAAAAAACCAACACATTCCTTAAACATCAACATATAAGGAGGATATCAATATGTCCATTTCCCAAGACTGGATTACTAATGAACTGGAAGATACAGAACTGGAAGCTCTTCATCGCTCTCCCTCTGTGGAATATTCTTTTTACAATGCCGTAAGAGCCGGTGATATGGAAGCTGTAAACAAAAACTGCGAGGAAGACTCTTTTCTTCATCTGAAGGGAACCGGTATCCTCTCCAAAAATCCTCTGACCAACCTGAAGTATCATTTCGTTGTCACTACTGCCATGCTCACCCGTTACTGTATTGACGGTGGACTGGAGCCTGAACAGGCATATCGTCTCAGCGATTTTTACATTCTGAAAATGGATTCCTGCACCACTGTACGCCAGATTGCAGATCTGCATCATATTATGGCCAGAGATTTTACCGGAAAAATGATCCTCCAGAAAAAAAGCTCTATTCTTTCCAGACCGGTCATGCAATGCGTAGACTATATTTACGGTCACATTAAGGAGCGTATCACCATTCAGGATCTGTCAGAACATACCGGACTCTCTCCCAGTTATCTGTCCAGAGTATTCAAACAGAATCTTGGAGTATCCATAAGTGATTACATCCGCGAGAAAAAAATCGAAAAAGCCACTCACCTGCTCCGATACTCTGATAAAGCAGTAGTTGATATCGCCAATTATCTGAATTTCTCTTCACAGAGTCATTTTATCCAAATCTTTGAAAACTTCACCGGCCTTACCCCAAAGAAGTACCGTGACAAATATTACAAATCCATGTGGTAAACATCCTTATTATTATGGCTGATATTTTTTATCAGCATCAAAAACGACATCCCGCAGCTTTTTACAACTGTGGGATGCCGTTTTCCTATTGATACTTCTGTTTCTGTAATTTAACAATTATGTATAACCGATTTCTGTTACATCAGTTCCACTTTGATCCTGTGTGTTTCTTTTACAGAAAGCTTTTCGAGCAGTTCCCGATCTATACGTACACAGGTACTCTGTTTGTTTTTCATTTCCTTTTCATCGCACCATACTGTTTTTATTTTATATTCTGAAGGAAGTTTTTTCTCCGGATTGCAGATACAGATCTCCAGCTTTCTTCCGGCAAATTCCATAGTAAGAGATGCCTGTCCATTCTCATTATACTGCTCCGGCATCAGTGCCGGCGCGATCACCAGATCTCCAAGATCTCCTCTGACGCCAAATACCTCTGTGATCATAGTCAGCATATACCAGCTTGCAGCACCGGTAAGATATGCATACAATCCTCTTCCCTGATTATCAAAATATTCCGGAATTCCAGGATACATCCTGCTGTTCTCAAAATCCATGGCAGCGTCCAGAAGCGTTTCCAGAACCTTATATCCTTCTTTTGCATAGCCATTTTTATACAGTGCATTGCCATACATAACAGCCATATGGGAAAATACCGCTCCGTTTTCCTTTTCTCCATAAGCAAACCCGAACATTCTTCCCAGATCAAATTTTTCTTCATGGAAATTGGTATTCAGGCGATATCCTCCTGCCTGACGGTCAAAAAGATATTTATCCGCACTTTTACAGATAGACTCAATCTGATCTTTCTGTGCGGTTTTACTCATGATCGCAAATACCTGACTGGTAAGCATCATACGTACCTGGCTGTTTTCTGCCCTTTCCACAGGACGTTTATGATCATCATAATATCCGTTGAACCAGCCGTTTTCTCCGTCTTTTACCCATTCTCTTCTGCGGATGTTTTCCATCATCCAATCTGCCTTTTCATCCAGATTCCGGCTAAGCTGGTCCAGACGGATCACAATAGTATTTCCGCTGATATCATGTGCACATTTTTCTGTGTACTGTCTCAGAAGCTGCTGCTTTTTCTCCGGGCTTTCATAAAGCTCACGGTCTCCGGTAAACAGGATTTCCATTTCTTCCGCAACTTCAATCCTGTCAAACATTTCCTTTTCCTGAAGTTTTCTCAGATATTCTGCGATGTTCTTCATATTTCCAGCATATGCACAGGTAAATGCCACACTCTCACCATTTTCCCATGCCATATCCATGGCATCGTTCCAGTCTGCCCCGTGAAGTTTCATCTCGTTGTGCTCTCCTACATCATAAAAAGCACAGAGATTTTCCAGCAAAATGTGTTCCAGAACCGTTCCGTAATAAATCTCACCGGATTCTGTTTTCTGATTTTCTCCATAGGCACTGCTCCATTTTTCATCATGCGCAGTTCCTCTTTTTGTCTGAAGATCCTTGAAATATGGAATCTTCTCAAAAAGAACATTCATATCCCCGGTCTGATCCATATAAAGCTGCGTTGTCACAAATGGCCAGAAAGCATGATCCATCCACACGCGGGCAATGTTGTTGCGGTCTGCGATAAATTCACCCTGTCTGTTTCCGATGATCGTGGCATTGGTTCCATCGATGCGTACTCCACCGTAATTATCGACGATCATCTGACGTACAACAGAAGGCTCCATGATCAGAAGTGCCAGACAGTCCTGCCAGAGATCACGCCAGCCTCTTCCACCTTTTCCATAATCATGATACGGGAGGAATGAACAACCGTAAATTCTTCTTAATATCGGCTGGAAACAGATCCATTTCAGATAATTATCTCTGTCCTCATCACCTGTCTCAAAAGAAACATTCACTTTTTCTGTCCAGTGTTTTTTTACATGTTCAAATTCTCTTGCAACCTGTTTTTCAGTTCTGTAAAACCGTGCAGTCTCCTCCGGCAGCTGATTTTTTTCAGATATTCCCGCTGTCACAACATATACAGCTGTTTCATGTGGTCTCAGAACCCTGGATGCAAAACGAATACCACCGACAGCTTCCTTTCCTTCAATTTCTGTCCCTGCCGGAACACCTTTTTTCTCTTCTCTGACCACCTCCGGAATCAGGAAAGAACCGCCTTCTCCGATAAACATTTCCACATCAGGATAAAAGCTTTCCGGTTCCGTTCCCTCGCCTTCAGATCCATATACAAAATATGCAGTATTATTCTTCTGATGACCTCTTTCATCAAAAGAAAGCACCGGTTTTACTTCAACACCGTACTCCGTTGTTCTTATCCTGTGCAAAAGGGAAGTCACATGCCTGTGATCTCTGAGATTGTCTGCACTTCTTCCATATACAGGTATTACAGCAACCGGTGTGATCTCCTGTTCTTCCTCTTCAATATTGGTAATCTTTACAAGATGGACCTCCGCATCACCTTTCACTGTCACAAAAGACAAAATCTCTGACTGAAGTCCGTATTTCTCAGAAGTTCTGTGCAGCTTCTGCCACATAAATCCGGCTTCCAGGCTGCTTTTATCCTGTTTATCAGTATATTTCTGAAATTCCTGTTCTGCCGAAACTCCGCATGCTGACCAGTAACCTTTTCCTTTTATCTTGCACCAGAAATTTCTGGTGTTTCGATTATTATGAAGATTCTCAATGCTTACCGGTTCCAGCAGAAAATGATTCTGATCCAGTTTGCTGTCTCCTCCCAGAGAAG
>OJAI01001637.1_pt1 | contig 11553 bp, 9 predicted proteins | sample 1588891 | NCBI WGS metagenome assembly OJAI01 (sample SAMN03283255) | human gut metagenome | biome: human-associated habitat; material: feces | host: Homo sapiens | place: USA | collected 2013 | reverse complement strand
GGCGGGAACGTGCGGCCGCCGAGCTCTTCGGTGATGATTTCAAAGCTGCGCCGCTCGATGTCGCCGGGCGCCATCTCCTTGGAATCCATCTAGTACTCCACTCCTTCCCTTGCACATATCCCCTGCTCGTAGGGGTGTTTCTCGCACCGCATCTCGGTTATGTAGTCGGCCTTCTCCACGATCTTGCGGGAAGGCGCGCGCCCGGTGAGCGCTACTTCGACGCCGCGCGCGGACATATCGAGCGCGCGGTCCACGAGCGCCTCGTCGACAAGCCCCTTCGAAAGCGCGTCGAGCGCCTCGTCGAGCACGAGCAGCCCCTCCTGCGCGCCCTCGAGCTCGGCGAGCGCGGAAGCGAGGTTCCCATCGTGCAACTCGCGCGTCGCGGCAAGTTCTTCCGACGTCATGGACCAGGTAAACTTGTCCGACGCCTTCCCCGCGAACACGGGCACGCCGAAATGCTCGGCGAGCAGGCGCGCCTCCCCGCTTTCGCCGTCTTTCAGGAACTGCACGACGACGACGCGGCGGCCTGCGGCGAGCATGCGAAGGGCGAGGCCCATCGCCGCCGTGGTCTTGCCTTTGCCGTCGCCATGATACACGTGGATCATACGCCCTCCTCGATAATGCGGTAGACATACTCCATGTCGAGCGCCCCGCGCACGGAGTCGGCCAGGCGGTCGAACTCGCGCGCACGGTGATCGGCCGCGGACACCGCGCCCTCAGCACCCACGACGCTCTCGGGCAGGCCGCGCATGCGCGCGAGCGAGCGCGCGAGGGCGAGTGCCACCCCCGGTTCGTCGAACAGGCCGTGGAGATAGGTTCCGAACACGTTTCCGCAGGCCGCGCCTTCTGGTTTGCCGCCAATCGTGCCCGCAGGGGCGCAGGAGACGGTCGTTTCGCCGTCGTGAATCTCGTACCCGCGCGCCGTCATGCCGTTCCACACCGAGAACGCGCCTTGGGCGCCCGTGATGCGCAGCTCCGACTGGGCAAGGCGCTTTTCCTCCTTGAACACCGTATTTGCAGGGATGAGCCCGAGCCCGCGCGCGGTGCCAGCGCCTTCCCTGCCGTGCGGGTCGGAAAGCTCGTCTCCCAAAAGCTGGTAGCCTCCGCATATGCCGAGCACCGGCGTGCCCGCGCCCGAAAGCGCGCGTACACAGGCTCCGATGCCGCTAGCCGCAAGCCAGCGCGCGTCGTCGAGCGTGGACTTCGAGCCGGGAAGCACCACCAGGTCGGGTCGGCCCAGATCGGTCGTCGAGGAAACGTAGCGCACGCCCATGCCGGGCACGCGCGAAAGCGGGTCGAAGTCGGTGAAGTTCGACAGATGCGGAAGGCGCACGACGGCGACGTCGATGACGCCGCGCGCCTCGCGGGCAGATAGGCGCGGCGCGAGCGAGTCCTCGTCGTCCAGGTCGAGCGTAAGAAACGGCACGACCCCCACGACGGGAACCCCGCACATCTTCTCGAGCGGGGCCAAACCCGGGCGGAGGATTTCCACATCGCCGCGGAACTTGTTCACAACAAGCCCCCGCAAAAGCGCGCGATCCTCGGGCGCAAAGAGCGCGACCGTGCCGTAGAGCTGGGCAAATACCCCGCCTGGGTCGATGTCGCCCGCGAGCAGCACGGGGGAGGACACGGCGCGCGCGAGCCCCATGTTGACGATGTCGTTTTCGGCAAGGTTGATTTCGGCGGGGCTGCCGGCGCCCTCGATAACGATGACGTCGTTTTCCTCCGCGAGCGAATCGAACGACTCCAAAATCTGCGGCATGAGCGCCTTCTTTCGCGCGAAGTAGTCCCTCGCAGCGAAGGCTCCCTGCGCCTTGCCGGCCACGATGAGCTGGCTTCGGTGGTCGCTTTCGGGCTTGAGCAGGATGGGGTTCATACGCACGTCGGGCACGATGCCACACGCCTCGGCCTGCATGATCTGGGCGCGCCCCATCTCGAGCCCGTCGGCCGTGACACCGCTGTTGAGCGCCATGTTCTGGCTCTTGAAGGGAGCCACGCGCAGGCCGTCCTGCGAAAGCACACGGCACAGCCCCGCCGCAAGCAGGCTCTTCCCCGCGTTCGACATGGTGCCCTGGATCATGATGGGCTTCGCCCTACCCACGGGTATCGACCTCCTTCGTCGAGCCTCGGCCATACGCGCCCGCCATAGCGCCGCTGCAAGAAGCGCAGCCCCGTTTGTCGGGTTCGCCTTCGCCCGATGCGCCTTCCGCCCGAAGCGCGCGGCCGAACGCCATCGCAAGCCGGGCATTCTCCTTGCGCGTGCGCACCGCGACGCGGCACCAGAAACGGGACAGTACCGAAAACGAGTCGCACGTGCGAACCAAAACCCCCTGTTTATACAAGCGCTCGGGGATGTCTTTCGCCGGCGTGCAGACTAAAAGGAAGTTCGCATCCGACGGCACGACGGAAAGCCCGAGCGAGGAGAGCTCGTGGGAAAGCCACGCTCGCTCGCCCGCCAATACATCGCGCGTGCGCGAGACGTATTCGACGTCTTCCAGGGCGGCGATACCCGCGGCCTCGGCGACCGAGGAGACGGGCCACGCCTGCCCCGCCCGGCGAATCCCCTCGAGGAGTTGGGCGTTTCCGCTGATCAGATATCCTAACCGCAACCCCGCCATTCCGTAGAGCTTGGTGAATGCGGAGAGCACGGCCACATGGCGCGAACACGCGGCGCGTGCGGCCACGCTCCTTTCGCGGGCGTCGGGCGCAAATCCGAGGAAGCACTCGTCCACGACGAGCAGCGCGCCCACCTGCTCGCAGCGGCAAGCCGCGGCATCGATCACGCGGGGGTCGACGAGGCGCCCCGTCGGGTTGTTCGGATTGCAGATATACGCCACGTCTCCCGGCCCCTCGATCGCGCGGGCGAAGGAGGCGGGCACGTCGAAGTCGTCCGCTTCGGAGAGCGGGAACTCCTGCACGCATGCGCCGTAGTACGATGCCGCCTCCGCATATTCAGAGAACGTCGGCGCGCACACGACGATGCGTTTCGGGCGCACCGCCGCGGCGAGCCGCCAAATGATGTCGGACGCGCCCGCGCCGCAGACGATAGTATCTTCGGGAATGCCCTGGGCACGCGCTAGGGCGCGAACGAGGGCGAGGCTTTCCCTATCGGGGTAGGCGTCGATTCGAGAAAGCGCCTTGCAAGCTGCGGCAACGGCGCGCGGCGAGGGGCCTGCCGGATTCACGTTCACCGAGAAGTCAATGAGGTCGGAGGCGCCCCCTTCGCAAGCGATGCCGAGCGATTGCGTGCTACCCCCATGCGCACGGGCGCGCAGGATTCCCCCGGCAGCCCGGGACGCGGCGTGGTCTTCCCTCATACCATCGCCCCCACGGCGAGCACGACCGCCGCGCGTGCGGCACCGAAGACGACGAGCGCGCATACGGACGCGGCGAGCATGAGCCTAGTCGCCCGGGCGATGTCGCTCCACTCAATTTCACGGGACGCGTCGCCTATCGTCGGTTTCTCAACGAGCTTGCCGAAATACACCGCGGGTCCTGCCAGGCGCAGCCCGAGCGCGCCCGCACACGCTGACTCGGTCTGCGCCGAGTTGGGGCTCGCATGGCGACGCCTGTCGCGGCGCCAGATGCGCGCCGCCCCGCGCGCGTCGAGCCCGACGATCGGGCACACGGCGATCATGAACAGGGCCGATAAGCGCGAGGGAATCCAGTTCACCGCATCGTCGAGGCGCGCCGAGGCGCAGCCGAAGTCGATGTAGCGCTCGTTTTTGTAGCCCACCATGCTGTCGAGCGTGTTCACCGCCTTATACGCCATGCCCAAGGGCGCACCCCCGATCATAAGGTAGAAAAGCGGCGCGATGACGCCGTCGCTCGCGTTCTCCGCCACCGTTTCCACGGCGGCGCGCGCAACGCCCTGCTCGTCGAGAACAGACGTGTCGCGTCCCACGATGAGCCCGACGGCTTCGCGCGCCGCGACAAGGCCGCCCTTCGAGAACGCGCGGGCCACGGCCAGGCTCTGGCGGCGCAGCTCGCATGCCGCGAGAATCTGATAGCTCGCCCATGCCTCGGCCACGAAGCGCAAGCCGGGGTGAACCATGCCGCAAAGATGCAGGATTCCCAAGGTCAAAAGCCCACACGCAAGCGGAAGCGCCACGGCGAGCACAAGCCCTGCGGCGCGCGTGCCCGCGGACGTTTGCGGGAATGAGCCCCGCAGGCGGCCTTCGGCCCACGTGATCGCGCGCCCCATGGCGACAACGGGATGGGGAAGCCAGCGCGGGTCGCCGAAGGCAAGGTCGGCTGCGAACCCGGCGGCGGCGGCAAGAATCGTCATCACCGGGCATCGCCCCCCGAAGCGGGACGAACGTCGCGAAGGCAGCGCCCATCCCAGGTGGCGGCCCATGCGCCGCCCGGCTCGGTATGTACGTCGAAGTATTCCATTTTCGGGACAGCTAGCTCGGAGAGCAGCGCTTTCACGGTACCCGCGTGAACGACGAAGACGGCGCGCCCACTCCCCTGGGCGCGCTCCGATTCGCACGCCTCCCGAAACGCCGCGACGACGCGGCGGGTGAAATCGCTCTTGCCCTCGCCATGCGGGCAGCGCGTCTCGCACCAGGAGTCTACCCAGGCGCGGTAGCGCACATCCTCTTTAAGCTCGGCGGCGCTTCGCCCCTCGAAGTCGCCGAAATCCATCTCGCGCAGACCGGGGCACGCCATAAGCTCCGCGTTCGGGAAGAGGATGCGCGCCGTCTGGTCGGTGCGGGCCATGCCGCTCGTGATAACACGGAACATGTCACGATCGCACGCGAGGTCGCGCAAAGCGCGCTCGCCCGCGCTCGACAGGGGCTCGTCGGTGCCCGCCCCGCTGTAGCGATGGTCTTCCGTGCCCGCCGTGGCACCATGGCGCACGAAGACGACTTCCAAAGGCGCGCCCGCGCCCTGCGTCCCTCGAGGCGCATCGGCAAGGTTTCCTTTGATGACCTGGGGAATCCCGCACGTCATGCGCACGACGACGTCGGCACGCGCAGCGAGCGCGCATCCTAAGCGCCCCGCGCGCTCGCGCCATTGGGCGTCTTCCGCACGCATGGGGACGACCCCCGAGCCGACCAAGGGCAGAATTACTGCGTCGAAGCCAATCAGCCGCTCGAGCGCCCGGTCTGCGTCGAGCGCGCGTACGAGCTCCTCAGCACGGTACGCGACACGGCCGGCAAAAGCCGCGGGCACGCCGCCCTCCGCAAGCTGCGCCGCATCGACGAAGTCGTCCGCCGCGAACCCGAGCTTTTCGCGCACGAAGGTCCTCTTCCCCGAATGCGCGCCACCTACCACGAGAATCATAGGAGCATGCCCCCCGCCACCAGCATGGCAAGCATCGCGAGCTCGGCCCATTGCAGAAACCATCCGGCCAAATCCCCCGTCACCCCGCCGAAGCGGGACAGGGCAACATGGCGGTACCACGCGAGCGCCAAAAGCCCCGCCACCGTCATAAGGGCGCCGACGGCCTGAGCGCACGCGACCATCCCTGCAGCCGAAGCCGCAGCGAAAGCGCAAAGCGGCACAACGATCGCCGCGCGCTTCTTCGAAGGCGAGAGCCCCGCGGCCATGCCGTCCGCCCGCGCGGCAGGCCAGCATTCAACGACGAGCCCCGAAAGCGCGCGGGAGAACACGAGCGAGCACAGAAGCGCGAGAAACGCCCCCGCCGTAAGCGGCAGCGCGGTGAACAGGGAAAACTGCAGAATAAGGTACACGACAACACCGATGACCCCGAAGGCGCCCGCCCGCGGGTCGTGCATGATCTCGAGCTTTCGTTCGCGCGGGGCCCAACTTGCAAGCGCATCGGAGGTGTCGCAGAGCCCGTCTAGGTGGATGCCTCCCGTCACCGCCACAGGCAGCGCCACGAGCACAGCCGCGACGATGGTCGCGGGCACGCCGAGCAGGTTCGCCACGTGCCCCCACGCCGTCATGAGGAAGCCTTCCGCAACGCCCACCAGGGGAAACGCGGCAAGCGCATGGGTTGACCCGAAATCGGTCCAGACCGATTTCGGGACGGGGATGCGCGAGAACGTTCCGAACGCCGCGCCGATTGCCTCTGCTATCTTCACCTTGTAGGTCCTTCGCCTTTCATCCACACGGGAATCCCGCATACCACTTCGACTGCGCGGTCGGCCAGCACCGCCACGCCCGCGTTCACGCGCGCGAGCGCGCGCCTCCATGCCTCGGTCCCCTCATCGTAGCGCATCCCATCGGCGAACACGTCGACGGAGACCACCACCGTATACGCAGCGGCCTGAGCGAGCCGTTCAATGCCTCCGAGCACCTCGCGCGCCGCAGCGTCGGGGTCACGTGGGGACAAGCCGCCTTCCGCGAAGAGCTCGTTCGCAACCAGGTTGCCCACGTCCTCCAAAAGAAGCGTGCAGCCGCGCGGAAGCCCGGGCACTGCGGCGCCCACGTCACGCGTGCGCTCGAGGGTGGAAAACCCCTTGCCCTCGCGCAGCGCCCGATGGCGCGCGATGCGGCGGGCGCCCTCTTCCCCGAAGGGCTCCATCGTTGCCAGGTACACGCGAGGGCCGTCGTGCCCGAGGCACAGGGACTCGGCGTAGGCGCTCTTGCCGCTCGCGGCGGCGCCGATGACGAGCGTCACCGTCATTTCCCGGCCTCGAAATGCTCGTAAGCAGCCATGCCAGTCGCCGTGAACGTCTTCCCATCCCGGTACACGCGCAGCGCCGAATCCAGAAGGGGCAGATACGCCATGGCGCCCGCGCCCTCGCCCATGTGCATGCCTGCGTCGAGGGGTGCCTTTATGCCGAGCTCGCGAAGGAGCTCCTGGCTTGCGGGTTCGCTTGATGCGTGGGTGCCCACGAGGTAGCCCAAGGCGTTGGGGCACAGGCGCGCCGCGCACAGGGCCGCCGTGCAGGATATGACCCCGTCGAGGAGCGCCGGCGCCTTCGAGGCCGCGGCCCCCAGGTAGAAGCCGCACATCGCCGCGATGTCGAAGCCGCCCACCTTCGAGAGCACGTCGATCGGGTCGGCAGGATCGGGCGAGTTCGCGTCGATAGCGCGCTCGACCACGTCGCGCTTGAGCGCGAGCGAGGCGTCCGAGAGCCCCGCGCCGCGCCCGACGAGGCTCCGCGCGTCCGCCCGGATGAGCACTGCGGCCACCGCCGCCGAGGTGGTCGTGTTGCCGATGCCCATCTCGCCCGCGGCGAGAAGGCGCACGCCGGCGCGGACAAGCCCGCACGCGACGGCGATTCCGACATCGATCGCGCGCAAGGCCTCATCGCGAGACATAGCGGAGCCGTGCGCGATGTTGCCGCTCCCCCGCCGTACGTTCGCGCGCACCATGCGCGCGTCTTCTATGCCCCGGGCCATACCCACGTCGACGGGCACGACCTCGGCACCCGCGAACGCCGCCATGCGACAGGCGCTCGTGGCCCCCTCGCACATGTTGCGCGCGACGGCTCGCGTCACGTCTTGCCCGCTTTGCGACACGCCTTCGGCAACGACCCCGTTGTCGGAGAAGAATACTGCGAGCGCACGGGGAAACTCGGCCACCTCGGCGCTCCCCTGAGCTGCGGCGATACGCGCGACGGCATCTTCAAAGTCGCCCAATCCCCCCAAGGGGTGCGCGATGGAGTCCCACGCGGCGTACGCGGCGGCGCGGGCGCACTCGTCTGCGGGCGCGATCCGGGAGAGCGCGGCTTCGAGCACGGCGCCCGGCGCCGACGAGAACGCGCGCTCGACTTCCTGGCGGATGCAGGCAAGCGCGGTTTCGGTTGCTTCAGCCATGCCGTCTCCTCTCTGCGAACGACGCTGCGGCAGACGCGAACGCGCGCGCAACGTCGGGGTTCGCAGGATAGTACACATGCGGGAAGCCCGCAACCAGGGACGGGGTGGTCGTCATGCACGGCCAGCCTTTGTCGCGCCGGGGCTTTTGCGCCCAAAAGTCGCCGCCCGGGCAGGTGGACTGCCAGTAGTGGAACTCGTGCGCGCGGATGCGTGTGCCGCGCGGCCCGTAGAGCCCGTCGCGTTGGGAAGTGAGATCCACGTACCCGAAATGGAACAGCCTTCCCCCGTTCTCGCTTGCGCCCTCAAGGGCGCCCGCAACAGGCCAGCGCCGCCCCTCGCTATCGGCGATTTCACGCTGCAGGTACAGAAACCCACCGCATTCGGCGACCGTCGGCATGCCGGATTCCACCGCGCGCCGCACCGCCTCGCGCATCGGCGCGTTCTCGGAGAGCTGCCGCGCATGGAGCTCCGGGTAGCCGCCTCCCAGATAGAGGGCGCTTGTCCCCTGGGGCAACTCGCTATCACACAGGGGGCTGAAAAAGGCCAGCTCGCAACCCAGGTCCTCGAGCGCGCGCAGGTTCTCCTCGTAGTAGAACGAGAACGCCTCGTCACGGGCGACGGCGACGATGGGCCGCGCTCCCGCGATCGGCTCCAACCGGTAAGGTTCCTCGCGGATATCGGGTGCCGTCGCCGCTGTTTCGAGCAAGCGGTCGACGTCGAAGGTCTTTTCCACCAGCTCGGCCATCTTGTCGATGCGCGCGGAGAGCTGCTCGACCTCGTCGGCGGTCACAAGCCCCAGATGCCGGCTTTCGAGCGAGAACGCCTCGTCGGCGGGGATATTCCCCAAAACCGCGACGCCCGTGTGCTTCTCGATCGCAGGCGCCGCGTAGGCGCAGGCAGCGGCGCTCGTCTTGTTCAGCACGACGCCGCGCACGTTCGCACAAGGCAGGAACTCGGCGATGCCGCGGATTACGGCGGCGAGCGATAAAGACGCCCCGCGCCCGTTCACCACTAAAACGACCGGCGTTTCCGTGTCGCGCGCAACCTGGTAGCTGCTCGCGTCGGCCACGCCGGGCGCCATGCCGTCGTAGAAGCCCATGACCCCCTCGAGCACCGCGACATCCGCACTCGCGGCGCCGCGTGCGAGCAGGGCGCGCAGCGTCGGGGCGTCGGTGAAGAAGCCGTCTAAGTTGCCCGAGCGCGCACCCACGACGCGACGATGAAAGAGCGGGTCAATGTAGTCGGGGCCGCATTTGAAGGCCGCGCATGCAAGGCCGCGGCGTGCGAGCGCGCGCAGGAGCGCGCACGTAACGACCGTCTTGCCGCTCCCGCTCGAGGGCGCAGCGACCATGAAGCGCGGGATGGTCGTGCTCACCGGGCGCCGCCTTCCCCACCTGCACCACGCGCGCTGACGAGGAACACGGGGTTTTGCGCCTTCATAAGATGGTGCGAGCCTACAGCCTCGGCGCGGGCGGCCGACACCTGGCACGCCTCGAACCCCTTAAAGCGCGAACCCGAGAGGAGCGCGCACGCCTCGGTGAGCGTCTCAACGGTGACGCATGGCACGCACAGGCGAACCTGCGAGTTTTTCTCGAGCGCCGCCTCCACGATGGAGGGAAGCTCACCCGCGCTCCCGCCGACGAACACGGCGTCGGGGACGGGCAGTTTCGCGAGCGCTTCGGGGGCGACACCGGGGACCGCATGCACGTTGCCGCAGCCGAATGCATCCGCGTTCTCTCGGATGAGCCGCACGCCGGCCGCGTTGCGCTCGACCGCCCATACCGACCCCACTCGCGCGACGAGCGCCGCCTCGATCGACACGCTCCCCGTGCCGGCGCCGACGTCCCACACGGTGTCGGTCGCGGTAAGGCGCAGCTTCGCGAGCGCGACGGCGCGCACCTCCTGCTTGGTCATGGGAACGTCGCCGCGGATGAAGAGCTCGTCGGGAATGCCCGAGGAAGCGTACGGCCAGCGGGAGCTCGCGGCGCGGGATGCGCCCGCAGGCGACCCGGCGCCGCCTGCGAACTCGATAAGCATCACGTTCAAGTCGTCGAACGTCTGACCTGCGATTTCACTTGCGGTCGCGCAGGTGATGCGCTCGTCGGGGTACGACAGGCGCTCGGCCACCGTCACGCGCGCGTCCCCGAAGCCCGCATGCACAAGCTCACCCGAAAGCCGCGAGGGGTCTTCCCCGCCCGACGTGACGAGGAAGAGTTCACCTGCGCGCTCGGCCTCGGCCACGATGTCGCACGCCACGCCGTGAGCGCTCGCGAAGCGCCAATCCTGCCATGGACGCGCGAGGCGCGCGGCGAGATACGACGCTGAGCTTATGCCGGGAATGACGCGCACGTCCACCTGCGCGTCGCCGGAGAGCGCCTCCACCAGGCGGCGCGCGCCACTGAACAGCCCCACATCGCCCGTCATCACGACCACGGCGCGCTGCCACGACGCCGCATCGGTGAGCGCGGCGACGATGTCCGCCGTCTTCACGAGCTCGCATCTCACCACGTCGGGCGGCACGTCGATGCCGACAAGCGCGCGATGAGCGCCGATGACCACGTCGGCGATGTCGATCGCGTCGAGCGCCGCGCGCGAGAGCAAGTCGGGGTTTCCGGGCCCCGCCCCGATGATCGTTACCTTTCGCATGGAATCTCCCGATACCCGCGCGGCGTGACCATACGGCCGCCTACGCGCTTCGTGTCCGCGTTGCCGACGAACACGGTGGTGAACATGTCGGCGTCGAGCTCCCCCAGCTCGGAGAGCCTGCACATGCCCGACTGCTGCCCCTCGCGCCCGATGTTGCGTACCCAGCCGCAGAGCGTGTCGGGGGCCTTCCATTCGAGCATAATCTTCGCCGCGCGCGAGAGCCTGTCGGCGCGCTTTCTGCTGCGCGGGTTGTACAAACAGATGCAGAAGTCGGCGCTCGCCACGGCGGCGAGCCTGCGCTCGATGACCTCCCACGGCGTGAGCAGGTCGGAGAGCGACACGACCGCGAAGTCGTGGGCAAGCGGGGCGCCGAGCACCGCCGACCCGCTCTGAGCCGCGGTGGCCCCGGCGATAACTTCCACGTCTACATCGGGGTAGTCCTCCGCAAGCTCCAGCACGGGGCTCGCCATGCCGTAAACGCCCGCGTCACCGCTGCACACGAGCGCCACGGCTTCTCCGCTCTGCGCGCGCGAAAGCGCCAGACGGCACCGTTCGACCTCGTGCATCATCGGCGTCGCGAGATGCGCCGCGTCGGGCACGGCGGCGAGCGCGAGCTCCACGTATTTCGTGTACCCCACAACGATGTCGGCCGCCTCGAGCGCGCGCCGGGCCGCAATCGTCATGCCGTCGGGGCCGCCCGGGCCGATCCCCACCACGAAGAGCTTTCCCATCACCGCTCCTTAAACGAAAGTTCGATAGTTACCTTGGAAAACGCGACGGTCACGCCGCCGAGAGCGAGCTTCGGGAAGATAAGTTTGCCCCCGTCCACGAGCGCCGCGCGCTCGCACACGTTGTCGACCCCCACCGTCGCGCGCACGAAATCAGATGGCGAAACGCTGCCTTCGACCTGCGACAACTCCTCTGCGGAATACGTCGTAAGCGGGATATTGCGCGCGCGGCAGAAGGCGAGCAGACCCTCCTCGTGCGCCTTCACGTCGATCGTCGCCGCCTCGCGCACGGCCGAAGGCGAGATGCCCGACTGCCCGCACGCGAGAAGAAACGCCTCCCCGATCGCTTCGGCGCACGCACCGCGACGGCACCCTATGCCCGCAACGATGCAGGGCACGACAAGGCGAAGCGGCTCGGGCGCAGGCGCCTGCGCCCGCACGC
>OJAI01001635.1_pt1 | contig 11571 bp, 10 predicted proteins | sample 1588891 | NCBI WGS metagenome assembly OJAI01 (sample SAMN03283255) | human gut metagenome | biome: human-associated habitat; material: feces | host: Homo sapiens | place: USA | collected 2013 | reverse complement strand
GACCGAAACCGCGATCCAGCGGGTGCAACCGTCTTCATCAGAGCCAACCCCACAAGGAGATGCATATGCTGATCTTACGCAACATTCGCGTCTGGGACACCGGCGAGATCATCGACATGGTGATTCCCTCGGCCGACGCACGCAATCAGCCGGAGGACGGCGGCGTCATCGAAGGTGACTTCGACGCCACCGGGCTGACGGTCGCCCCCGGCTTCGCCGATCCGCACGTGCATTTCCGCGATCCCGGCCAGACCTATAAGGAATCCATGGTGTCCGGCTGCAGGGCGGCTGCGTCGGGCGGCTACACGAACGTACTCATCATGCCGAACACTGTCCCCGCCATGGACGGGCGTGCGGTGAAGGCCGGCGCATCCGGTGCCGCGGAGGTGCTGGACGCAGGCTGCAGCGACGTCATCGACTACCTGCAGCATTACGAGCGGGTGCACGACGTGTCGCTGCCGGTGCGCTACGACCTGTGCGTATGCGCCTCCAAGGACCGCGCCGGCGTCGAGGCGAGCGACCCGGCCGACTGGCTGCGCCATCTCGACGGCCATGACATGGATGGCAAGGACGCGTGGCAACTGGCCCACCCGGTCACCGCCATCAGCGACGACGGGGCCGCGGTGACGCCCGGCCTCCTCGACCAGGTGCTCGCCAACGTCAAGGAGAGCGGCCTGTATCTCATCGAGCATTGCGAGCATCACGACACCGGTGCGGTCAACGACGGCCCGGTTTCCCGCAAGCTCGGCGTGCCGGGAATCCCGGAGGACACCGAACTGAAGATCGTCGCGCGCGACATCGAGAAGGCGCGCGAGACCGGCGTGCACATCCACTTCCAGCATGTCAGTACGGCCATCTCCTTCGACGCGATCCGCAAGGCCAAGGCGGAAGAGCTGCCAATCACCTGTGAGACCGCGCCGCACTATCTGGCGCTGTGCGACGAGGACCTGCTCGAATACGGCACGCTGGCGAAGATGAACCCGCCTCTGCGATCGGCCGCGGATCGTCAGGCAACGATTGCCGCGATCGCGGATGGCACGGTCGACCTGCTGGCCACCGATCATGCGCCCCACACGCTGGAGGAGAAGGAACGTGGCTTCCTGGAGGCGCCCAATGGCATCATCGGGCTGGAATGCGCGTACGGCGTGTGCCACAAGGTGCTGGTCGACGGGGGTTACATCTCCGACCAGCGGCTCATCGAGCTGATGAGCGTCGCGCCCTCGCGCCTGATGGGCCACCGGCCGACCGACGTCGCCGCGCTGCTCAACGTCACCGCCCCCTGCGCGTCCAAGCGCACTCTGGACCTGTCCGCCGTGGAGCACCCGGAGAACGTCGACCTCGCCATCCTCAACACGTCCGAGGCATGGACCGTCGACCCCGAGAAGTTCCTGTCCAAGGCCCGCAACACGCCCTTCGGCGGATGGCATGTCACCGGGCGTCCGCTGGCGACCGTCATCGGCTCCACGCTGGTATTCAGCCGCATTCACTGACGGCAGATTCGAACCGGCCCGCAAACCCGCCGTCAGCGGCGGGACAGACACATGAAAGGAAGCACCACGCATGGATCGTTTGATCGAAGCCATTGAGGAGGCACAGAACCCCAGCGTCGTCGGACTCGATCCGACGCCTGCGCTGATCCCGCCGCAGGTCGTGGATTCGTTCACCGACGAGGTGCGGGAATCCATCGAGGATGAGTCCGAATTGCCCGCGGCACGTCTGGCCGTAGCGTATTTCGAATTCAACCGGGCGATCATCGATGCGGTCGCCGACATCGTGCCCGCGGTCAAGCCGCAGATCGCCATGTATGAGGCGATCGGCCCGGCCGGGGTCGACACATACACGATGACCTGCGAATACGCCCAGCAGCAGGGCCTGTACGTGCTCGGCGACATCAAGCGCGGCGACATCGGATCCACGGCCGCCGCATACGCCGGTCATCTGTCCGGAGTCACCGACGGCGACGGCCTGTATGACCCCTGGCACGAGGATGCCGTCACCGTCAACCCTTATCTCGGCACGGATGGCATCACGCCGTTCGTCGAGGCAGCCACGGCGCACGACAAGGACATCTTCGTTCTTGTACGGACGTCCAACCCTTCCAGCTCCGAATTGCAGGAGCTGGAGCTTGCCGGCGGCGAGAAGCTGTACGAACGTACAGCGAATCTGGTGGAGGGCTGGGGCGCCGACACCATCGGACGCCACGGGTATTCGCACGTCGGCGCGGTCGTCGGCGCGACCCATCCGCAGGAGGGCAAGGCGCTTAGGGCCCGGATGCCCCACACTTTCTTCCTCGTGCCGGGGTACGGTGCGCAGGGAGGCAAGGCGGGCGACGTCGCCGGGATGTTCGACGCCGACGGCTCCGGTGCCATCGTGAACTCCTCGCGCGGCATCATCGGCGCATGGCGCAAGAGCGAGGAATACCGCGAGGACATGAGCGCCGACGACGCGCTCGACCTGGTGGCGCGCTGCGCCCGCAAGGCCGCGCAGGACATGCGCGACGACCTGCGCGTCAACGTGTACCGATGAGGCGGTGAACCGCATGCGGTGATTCGGCTTCGGGAGACGCCGCCGAATCACCGCATTTCGTTGCGCCACGAGCGCGTCACGGCATCGTCATGCCGTAATCTTGAACTGATGGTCACATGGATGGAGGAGTGTATGCCAGCAGCCACCTTCACGCCGGTCGATGATGTCGTAAGCCAAGCGACTTCCGCCGGTTTCTTCCCCGGACGACATGCCGTCGACGTCACCGATGTGCGCAGGCTGTCGGACGGCGTATTCCGCCTGACGTTCCGCGACGGATACATCGCCGCCCACGCCAAGGCGGCGCAGTTCGTCAACCTGTTCAGCCATGACAGCATGATGCTGATGCCGCGTCCGTTCGGGGTGAGTGAGGTGCGCGACGATCTGGTCAGCGTCATCTTCGCCGTCGTCGGCAAGGGGACGCAGGAGTTCTCGCGTCTTCATGCCGGGGACCGGATCGACGTGCTCGGCCCGCTCGGCCGCCCGTTCAACACGAAACGCGACGCACACTATCTGCTGGTCGGCGGAGGCCTGGGTGTGCCGCCGCTGATCTATGCCGCGCAACGGTTGCAGGCGTCGGAAAAGTCACACTCGACCGCGGTGTTCGGCTACAGGAACGTGCATTTCGCCGATGAGATCGTGAGCTCTTACGCACACCGCACGCTGAGCATCGACGAGTCGGAAGGCAACGTCATCACGTTGCTTGACCGCATGGAATCACAAGGGGAACTGACGGCCGGCGACCTGGAGCCGGTCGTGCTGTCGTGCGGCCCGCTGCCGATGATGAAGGCGGTGGCCCTGTGGACGACCGCGCGGGGCATCGAATGCCAGCTCAGCATGGAGCAGCGCATGGGATGCGGATACGGCACATGCGTGACCTGCGTGGTCGATACGGTCGCCGGGCGCAGCAAGGTGTGCTCTGACGGACCGGTGTTCACCGCCCAGCAGCTCGGATGGGAGGCGTGACCATGGATGCCGTCACCGACACGAACGTATATGAGCCGCACCAGTGGAAGCATTCGACCATCGTCGCCGGCGTCGAATGGAAGAACCCCGTCGGCACCGCGTCCGGAACGTTCCAGCTCGCGGCATGCCGTTGGTTCTATGACGTGAGCCAGATGGGCGCCATCTGCACCAAGGGCGTGTCCCCAGAGCCATGGCAGGGCAATCCCGGCCCGCGCACGGCGGAGACCCCCGCCGGCATGGTGAACTCCGTGGGGTTGCAGAATCCCGGCGTGGATCATTATCTGGCGGACGAGCTGCCCAAGCTCAAGGACCTCGGAGCCACGGTCATCACCAATGTCGCCGGGCACAGCGACGACGAGTACGCCGAAGTCGTGGCGAAACTGGCCGACTCGCGCGCCGACATGCTGGAGATCAACGTCAGCTGCCCCAACGTCAATCACGGCGGCATGAGCGTCGGAACCGACCCGGAGGCGCTGCACCGCCTGATCGACCGCCTGCGCAAGATCACCTCAAAGCCGATGATCGTGAAACTGTCGCCCAACGTCACCGACATCACGACGATCGCACGGGCTGCGGTGGATGCCGGCGCCGACGCGCTGAGTCTCATCAACACGCTGGTCGGCATGCGCATCGACATCCGCACCGGCGAACCGATCCTCTCGAACCGCACGGGCGGCGTGTCCGGCCCGGCGATCTTCCCGATCGCGCTGAGCTACGTGTGGCGCGTGCGTCAGGCGCTGCCCGACATTCCGATCATCGGCATCGGCGGCATCGACTCGGGGGAGAAGGCACTGGAATACCTGTATGCGGGCGCGAACGCCGTCGAGGTCGGCGCGGCTGCCCTGTACGATCCGACGGCACCACTGCGCGTGGCCCGCGAGCTCGACGACCTGTTGGATTCAAGGCCCGAACTTGCGGCGAAGCTCGCAGCGGGGGAGACTTGGAGATAACCATCAATTGAGGAGGGTATTGTGACCATCGCAACTCTTGACCATCGCTTCACCGAATTCCTGCTGGAATCGAACGCGCTGAAGTTCGGCGACTTCACCCTGAAATCAGGGCGTCAATCGCCGTATTTCATCAACGCCGGCGCGTTCAATGACGGTCGCAAGATCGCCACGCTGGGTGCGTTCTACGCCGAGAAGATCGCCGAGGAGATCAAGGCCGGGCGTCTTCCGCACGACATCGACACGGTGTTCGGCCCGGCTTATAAGGGCATTCCGCTGGCCGTATCCACCGCGATCGCGCTGACCTCCGGCCACGGCATGCAGGTCGGCTACACGTTCGACCGCAAGGAGAAAAAGGACCACGGCGACGGTGGCATGATGGTCGGCACGCAGCTGGCCGACGGCATGAAGGTGCTGCTCGTCGACGACGTGATGACCGCAGGAACCGCGGTGCGCGAGGTCATCCCCAAGCTCAAGGCCGAGGCCGACGTCGACATCGTCGGTCTGGTGTTGAGCGTCGACCGTATGGAGAAGACGAAGGACTCCGACCTGTCCGCGGTGGCCGCGGTCGAGAAGGAGTTCGGATTCCCCGTGCTCGCCATCGCCAATGTGCGCGAGATCTTCGAGGCCGGGCGCAACATCGTCACGTCCGACGGCCAGCCGTACGTGACCGACGCCATCAAGAGCGCGGCCGACGACTATCTCGAACGCTACGGCGCCTGATTCGTATCCGGCGCTGACGGGCTGCGGCATTGCATTTGCCGTAGCCCATTTTCTTATGGGCGTGTCGCCGTTTTACTTCAAGTACTTGAGGTTTTTAGAGTTGACGATATGAGCACAACAACCGCATGGCATACGATTCGCGAGGCGGCGATGATTTCCGGGCTTCCGGAGTCCACGCTGCGCTACTACGAGCAGATCGGCATCATCGCTCCCATCGCCCGTGACCCGAGTTCGGGGCATCGCGCCTATCCGGAAAGCTCATCGAAAAGAACCGGAACATCATCGAGCAGGTGAAGCGCCTGCAGCCCGACGCCAAACAATAGCCGGCAACCGACAGATATTCACAACAAAGGAGTGATTGACATGATCGAAATGATGAAGGCTGCGATATTCGTGGAGCCCGGCAAGATGACCGTCGAGGAGGTGCCGAAGGCGACGCTTCGGCAGGACGACGACATCGTGATTCGCGTGGTGCGCACTTGCGTGTGCGGTTCCGATTTGTGGTTCTTCCGTGGGCTGAGCAGACAGGCCGCACACAGCCAGGTGGGTCACGAGTCCATCGGTGTGGTCGAAGAGGTTGGCGCGGCGGTCGAATCCGTCAAGCCCGGCGACTTCGTGGTTGTGCCGTTCCCGTACAGTTGCGGCAAGTGCCCGGTGTGCAAGGCCGGCTTTGAATCCGTGTGCCCGCACGGCGGCTACTTCTCCGCCTGTCAGGCCGAATACCTGCGCGTACCGGAGGCGGACGGCACCGTGGTCAAGGTGCCCGGTTCGTCGGAAGACTACGATGACGCGACGCTTGCTTCGCTGCTGACCATTTCCGATGTGATGCCCACCGGTTATCACGCGGCGGCTTCTGCCGATGTCAAGCCCGGTGACACCGCCGTGGTCATGGGCGATGGCGCAGTTGGCCTGTGCGGTGTGATTGCCGCCAAGATGCGCGGTGCCACGCGCATTATTGCCATGAGCCGTCACGAGGATCGCGCGGCGCTCGCCCGCGAATTCGGTGCGACTGATATCGTGCCCGAGCGCGATCAGGCCGCCGTCGACAAGGTGCTGGGGATGACCGGCGGCTATGGTGCCGACGCTGTGCTCGAATGCGTGGGCTCCAAGCAGTCCTTCGACACGGCGATCGGTCTGATCCGTCGTGGTGGCGTGATCGGCCGCGTGGGCCTGCCGCATGATGTGGTAATCAGCGCCGAAGGCACGTTCTACGGCAACATCGGCATCAAGGGCGGCCCGGCTCCCGTGCGCCACTATGATCTTGACGCCGGTCTGCTGGACGCGGTGCTTGAGGGGAGGATCAACCCCGGTCGCGTGTTCACCGCCGAGTACGACCTCGACCACATCCAGGACGCCTATGAGGCCATGGACCAGCGCAAGGTGATTAAGGCGCTGATTCGCCTCTAGGCGAGGCGGTTGTATCAGCGAATCGTTCTCAATAAGAAACGTGCGAGGATTCCTCACAAAACAGCACAATCGAACATCAAGGGGATGCTCGGAATTGCAACGTTCCGGGCATCCCCTTGTTCGTTTTGGCCTCAGCGACGGCTCGCACTTTTCTTATTGAGAACCGTTCGCTGAACACCCGGCGCGCGTCTACTGCGCCGTCGAGGCGCCCACTGAAACGAGTCGCTGATTCACGCGGGTCTGAACCTCGATATAGTACTGCTGCTCCTCGGTGGTCAGCGAATTCTCGTCGATGGCGTCGAGCTTCTTCATGGCATCGTTGTACTTGACCATTATCTTCGCGTAGTCGGCCGCCATGCTCGCCGGGTGCCCGCCGGCGTTGTACTTCTCCATGAAGTCGGCGTACTCGTTCATCAGCGACTCGTAGCTGTCCATCGCGGCCTTGAAATCGTCGTCGGAGCTGGATCCGGTGGAAGCGTCGCCGGAACCCGAATCATCGTTGTTTTGCGTGGCGCCGTTCCCGGACGTGCCGGAAGTCGAGGAGTCGTCCGGGGCGAAGACGTAAATGGCCATGATGGAGTCGCCCTTGGAATCGTATCTGATATTGACCGAGTAGCCGGCGGCGTTCTTCGCGTTGAACACGGAGGAGCTCTTGAAGTAGTCGACGGTGAATCCCTTCTCCTGCAGAGCCTTGACATAGTTGTCGTACGCTGTGGCATCGGTGCCGCACACCTTGATGTAGAACGTGCTCGAGCTATCCCTCTCGATCTTACCCTTGGAGGATTCCGGCTTGGGCAGCTGACTGGCCAGGTCGGTCGTCGGCCATGAGTAGGCATCGCATTTGGCCTTCGCGGCTTCCTTCGCGGCCTGTTCCGCGGCGTCATGAGAGGCCTTGGCCTCGAGGCCGTTGCGTACGACATCCACGCCGCCGACGATCAGCGCCACCACGGTGATACCGACCGCGACCCAGGCGAGCACGCGCCCCTGCGCCTTGCCGTCCTTGCGGGTTGTGTAGACGGAGAATCCGGACAACAATACCGGCAACAGCGCGAAGAATGCCAACAGACCCCAGCTGTTCACACCGATGAAGGTGATCAGCAGGAACACCGCGGCGACGATGATCGCGAACACCGCCAGCTTGGAGGTCTTCTTGTTACGGACATCGGGTGCGTCGGGTGTATTGGGAGTGCTAGGAGTGCCGGGGGCGATGGGGATGACGCCCGGCGTCTGCGGCGGCACGGTGTTCCCCGCGGGCTGGACCGGCATGGGCTGAGTGGGCTGGACGGGTTGCGGCCCCGATCCTTGGGGTGGCTGTGGCGTGAAATCGGATGGGTTCGTCATGGTCTGCTCTTTCTCTTCAATCGCGCGTTTATGCGCGGACACTGGTGACATCGTCCATTGTCATGGGCGATGCGGCGGCCCGTCATCAGTTGCCAACTGAATTTCGGAAATTTTTTCCGCATGGATGATTCCGGCACCGGAGCCGTGTCGCACGCCGCCGCGCCATGTAGTCTGGTCACAGTGAAACGAACGGGCCAGTCGATTGACGCTCCCGACGGGAGATCTCCCGGCGGTCCGGCATGTGAAGACATACCAGGGGAAGGCGAGGCATGAACGTCAACGATCCGGCGCATCTGACCGATGAGCTGCCGGAACGTCTGCTCGCCAGCGACGACATCGAAACGCAACGGCTGCTGCGTCTCGCCGGAGTGTCCGAACTGTACTGCAGGCAGCGGCGCTCGGGGGGACGACGACGATTATGGACGAACGGCAGACCATGCACGCCATGATGCTCGACGACGCCTACTGCGTCGAACGGGTGCTGGCGGACGGCGCATACGGCGTCACCGAAATGGTGAGCCTCGATGGAGCCGGGCCGTTCGTGCGCAAGAAGATGCCGCTGCGGCTGGCGAGGCGGCGACTGTGGTCCCCACACTCGCCGAATGCGCTTCGTCGCGGTGCCGCGCGTCGAGGCGACCTACGAGCTGCCCGACATGTTCGTGGTCGTTTACGACTACGTGGACGGCGTGACGCTCGACCATTACGTCGGCGAGCGCGACGATGACAACGGTGATGGCGTCTACGGCTCGGATGTCGCCATTTCGCTCATCCTGCGCGACGAGAAGGGGAACTTCGTGTTCTGGCGTAGTGAGTATGTGCGTAAACCGGCCAAAGGCGAATCCCGCGCGTTCTCCATCCAGATCTATGGTCTGCCCGAGTACGCCTCCTATGAGGCGTACGCCTATGCCTCGTAGATGTTTCTCCTTTGGAAGAGGTACATTTGTCTTGTTGCGGAGAGCTATCTGCGTTCAATGAAGTGCCTGAAACATGAGAACCCGAGTATCAACGTTGCAATGACGGCGTTTGTACTCGAGGGTTCCCATTCGGTACCTCTCTGAAGACAGTCAGCATTCTGCAGGAGGTCGAATGTACCTCTTGCAACGAAGATAGATGCTTGCAACGGTCCGAATATGTCCCTTGTCGGCCAGTTGGCGTCCCTACAATGGGGGATGACGTGACGCGTCGTAGGAGACTTGAGTGAAGGGGTGCCCAATATGCAGCGGATACGGGACGATGCGCGCCCGGAGTCGATCGAGGTGCGCGGCGCGCGCGTGCATAACCTCAAGAACGTCGACGTCGACGTGCCTCTGGGCGAACTGGTCGGTGTGGCCGGCGTCTCCGGTTCGGGCAAGAGCTCGCTCGCACTCGGCGTGCTGTATGCCGAAGGCTCACGGCGATATTTGGAGGCGCTGTCCACGTACACGCGCCGCCGCCTCACTCAAGCGAGCCGCGCGCAGGTGGACGAAGTACTGCACGTGCCCGCCGCGCTGGCCCTGCACCAGCGGCCCGCGGTGCCCGGCATACGCTCCACCTTCGGCACGATGACCGAATTGCTCAACAGCCTGCGTCTGTTGTTCTCACGTCTCGCCTCACATGTGTGCCCGCATTGCGGCGCACGCAACGAACCGACTCTCAACGTGGCCGCCGGCCTGCCCATCGTCTGCGCGAATTGCGGCAAGGATTTTCACGCGCCCGGCGCTGAATCCTTGGCCTTCAACTCGGCCGGCGCATGCCCGGCCTGCGCCGGCACCGGCATCGTGCGCGAGGTGAACCGCGCGGCGCTCGTACCCGACGAATCGAAAAGCATCGACGAGGGCGCGGTGCTGCCATGGGGTTCGTTGATGTGGGACCTGATGAAACAGGTCGCCGGCGCGATGGGCGTGCGCACCGACGTGCCGTTCAAGGACCTCACCCCCAAAGAACGCGACATCGTCTTCAATGGCCCGGCCGTCAAGAAGCACATCCTGTACAAGCCGAAGAAAGGCGACGACTTCGCCGAACTCGACTTCACGTATTTCAACGCCGTGTACACCGTCGAGAACGCGCTCGCCAAAGCCAAGGACGAGAAGGGGCTGAAACGCGTGGCGCGGTTCCTCGAGGAGAAAACCTGCCCGGATTGCGGCGGCACGAGGCTCAGCGAGGCGGCGCGCGCCCCACGGGTGCGCGGACTGAATCTCGCCGAGGCGAGCGCGATGACCTTGGACGCGGCGGTGGACTGGGTGCGTGGCGTGCCCGGGTCGCTCGGGGCCGACATGCGCCCGATGGCGACGAACATCTGCGAATCCTTCCTCGATGTGGCCCGCCGGTTGTTGGAGCTTGGACTCGGCTACCTCGCGCTCGATCGCGCCGGAGCGACCCTGTCGACCGGCGAACGCCAGCGCGTGCAATTGGCCCGCGCCGTGCGCAACCGCACCACCGGCGTGCTCTACGTGCTCGACGAACCGTCCATCGGCCTGCACCCGGCGAATGTGGACGGTCTGCTCGGCGTGATGCGTGACCTCGTGGCGGATGGCAACTCCGTGGTGGTCGTCGACCATGATGTGCGTGTGCTCAAGGCATGCGATCATCTCATTGAAATGGGTCCGGTCGCCGGTGCCGAAGGCGGGCATGTGATCGCGCAGGGCACGGTCGGCGACGTGGCGGCGAATCCGCGCAGCCGCATCGCGCCGTTCCTGGCCGATGGCGAAAGTGTCCGTGAACGCGGGTGCATGCCCGTCTCGCATATGTTCGACCTTGGGCATATTCGCATGACAACCAGTCAGCTGCATACGGTCAAGCCGCTGGATGTTGATATTCCGCGCGGCCGTCTGGTGGCGGTGACCGGCGTATCCGGCTCCGGCAAAACCACGATGGTGCTCGAATCGTTGATTCCCGCGCTCAAGGCACGGTCTGCGGGGGAGAAGCCGCCCGAGCATGTGCGCTCGATCGACGCCGACGGCATCGAGCGCGCGAACCTCATCGACGCCACGCCGATCGGCGCGAACGTGCGTTCCACCGTGGCCACCTACGCCGACATCCACGACGACCTGCGCCGCGCCTTCGCCCGAAGCGACGAAGCCAAGGCGGGCGGTTGGAAGGCCGGCGACTTCTCCTACAACACCGGCAGACTGCGCTGCCCTACATGCGACGGCACCGGTTCGATTTCACTCGACGTGCAGTTCCTGCCCGACGTCGACATCGAATGCCCCGACTGCCGGGGCTCCCGGTATGCGCCCGAAGCCGACGCGATTCACCGCACGACCAAGGACGGGCGCGAACTCACCCTGCCGCAGCTGATGGCGATGAGCGTGGATCAGGCGTTGGCCGTGACCGGCGACATGCGCAAGGTGCATGCGCGACTGACCACGCTGCACGATCTGGGTCTGGGCTACCTGACGCTCGGCGAGCCGACGCCGGCGCTTTCGGGCGGTGAGGCGCAACGCCTGAAGCTTGCCAGCGAAATGGGCAGGGCTCAGTCGCACGCCGTGTTCGTGTTCGACGAGCCGACCATCGGCCTGCATCCGCTCGATGTGCGGGTGCTGCTCGGCGTGTTTGACCGACTCGTGGCGTCCGGCGCGACCGTCGTGGTCATCGAACACGACCTCGACGTGATCGCCAACGCCGACTGGGTGATCGACATGGGGCCGGGCGGCGGCGAAAGCGGCGGGCGCATCGTCGCCGCCGG
>OJAI01001620.1_pt1 | contig 11644 bp, 12 predicted proteins | sample 1588891 | NCBI WGS metagenome assembly OJAI01 (sample SAMN03283255) | human gut metagenome | biome: human-associated habitat; material: feces | host: Homo sapiens | place: USA | collected 2013 | reverse complement strand
TGTAGTTCAGATATCTTTAGGGTTTTCCAGCAATTCAAACAGTATTGGATAGCTCGTTGTCTATCTCTACGTACATATTTCTATATACGCTGACTATTTTATTCGCCTAACTCATGATTAAAATCACAAGTGTGCAGCTCACAATAATCAATAATAAATTTGTCAAAATTTCATCTCCCTTTATTTATCAATTATTAATCTTAACACATCTAATACAATCTTACAGCAAAAATCAAAAAAATCTTCGCTATCTTGCATTATTCTTTCAGGAAAAAATCATTTTAGATATCTATACTATATCTTGATTGTAGAGAAATATAAAAAATAGTATAATTATATAGTTTAAACATATTTTTAAAATCATTTATCTAGGAGGTTTTTTCTTGCGTGATTTTTGTCTAAAAAATAAAAAATTACTGTTGGGAATATTTGTTTTAGCTATTTTCTATCTCTATTTAGCCCATTTAGGCTCTTATCATTTAATGGACCCTGATGAAGGTCGTTACAATCAAATACCTCGTGAAATGTTACTTAGTGGCGATTTTATCACTCCACATTTAAACGGTGTAGAATACTTTGAAAAACCTGCTTTTCAATATTGGTTTACTGCCATCATGATGAAAATTTTCGGCGTTACAGAATTTGCCGGACGTATCTTACCAGCATTATCAGCTATCGGTTGCGTTGGTCTTGCTGGATTTTTAGGCACAATGATGTATTCTCGCAAAGTAGGTCTACTCGCTAGTGCTATCCTAGCCACATCTTGTTTAAATTTAATCGTTGCCTCAATTAATATTTTAGATATGGCTCTGACTTTATTTATGACAGCCTGCATAGTATTTTTCTATGCTTTTGAACGCACAGAAAAGAAAAAATGGCTTGTTGCCTTTTATATCGCCATGGGCTTTGGTGTTTTAACTAAGGGCTTAGTTGCCATAATCTTACCATTTGGTATTTTATTTTGGTACACAATTTTAACAAAAAGACCTCGTTTATTCTTAAAATTATTTTATCTACCTGGAATTTTAGCTTTTCTCATCGTTACTGTTCCATGGTTTTATCTTGTTTGCCAAGCAAACCATGATTTCTTTTATTTCTTCTTTGTTCGTGAGCATTTCTTGCGTTTTACAACTAAAATGCACGATAGATTCCAGCCTTGGTGGTTCTTCATTCCATTTGTAATCATCGGCATGTTACCTTGGACTGGATTTTTATTATCCTTATTCAGTAAAAAAGGTGTTATTCGTAAAACAACATCTCAACGCAATCGCTTTGATATCATCTTCTTATTATTATGGTTCTTTATCATTTTCATTTTCTATTCTATTTCTGATTCTAAATTAGTACCATATATCATGCCTTGCTGGATGCCACTTGCCATTTTAATTGCAGCTTCCATCAAACGTTTTGAAGATGAAAATTCTTGGCTTTGTCATAGCTTTTTAATCAATAGCATCTTATGCTTAGCTTTTGTCGGAGCTTTAGTCGGCTATGTCTTAAGTTCTAATTATTTGACAATTGATGAATTCATTGCTGAAGGTGGTTTACTCACAGCAACATTATTCATCGGTACTATTGCCTCTATTTTTGTTTGGATAAAAACAAAAAGATTTCGTTGCACTGTAAGTGTTCTTTGTGTCATGGGATTTTTCTTTGGTTTAGGTCTTCATGATGTTCAACAACAAGTACACAATAATCAATCTGCATATTATGTAAGCCAAAAAATCAATGAATTAAATCCACAAGACGCTTTAATTGTAAATTATGGCGATTTTTATCACGGCATACCATATTACACTAATCAACGAGTTGCTCTTGCTGATTTCAAAGGTGAACTTGAGTTTGGCTCTGAACATCCAAGTGGTGCAGGTTGGTTTTTCAATGGCGAAAAGTTAAATGATTTGTGGAACAGTCAAAAGCGTATTATAATTGTGGTTAAAGAACGTTATAAAGATAAATGTCTCAATGTATTGACTTCTCCAGCGAAACAAGTATTAACTGAAGGGTCATATACTATTTTGATTAATAAATAATAGTTAAATGATTTGGAGGAATATTTCAATGCGTAAAGAATTTTTACCTTTTGCTAAACCTATGGTTAGCGAAGAAGCTATTGCTGATGTAGCAGACTCTATTCGTAAAGGTTGGCTCGCTATGGGCCCTAAAACAGTAGATTTTGAACAAAAATTTGCTGATTATGTAGGTTGCAAATTTGGTATCTCCGTAAACTCTGCTACTGCTGGTTTACATCTCGCTGTAATGGCACTTATCGAGCCTGGTGATGAAGTTATTACTACACCTATGACATTTGCTAGCACTGTAAATGCAATCGTATTTGCTGGTGGTAAACCTGTTTTAGTAGATATTGACCCTCATACATTCAATATTGATATAAATAAAATTGAAGAAGCTATCACACCAAAAACAAAAGCTATCATTCCTGTTCATTTTGCAGGTCGCCCTTGCGATATGGACGCACTTGAAGCTCTTGCAGAAAAATATAATCTTGGCATTATCGAAGACTCCGCTCATGCTCTTGGTGCAGAATATAAAGGTAAAAAAATCGGCTTTGGTCGTGGTGCTCGTCATATTGCTGTATTTAGCTTCCACCCAACAAAAAATATCACAACTGGTGAAGGTGGCATGATTTGTACAAATGATGAAGAAGCAGCTGAACTCATGTCTATGCAACGTCAAAATGGTATGAGTAAAGGGGCTTGGAACCGTTATCAAGCAAATGGTAAAGCTCATTATGATATTTTCCGTCCAGGTTTAAAATATCAAATGATGGATATTCAAGCTGCTATCGGTCGCGACCAGCTTACTCATCTTGAAGAATTCAATAATCGTCGTCGTGAAATTGTAGCTCGCTATCAAAGAGAATTAAAAGACGTACATGGTTTAATCCTTCCTCCAGAAATCGAAGAAGGCAATGTTCATTCTTGGCATATATACACACCTCTAATTGATATTGATGAACTCGGTTTTAGTCGTGATGATTTCATGGCAAAAATGAGTGCTAAAAATATCGGTACAGCTTACCATTATCAAGCACTTCATTTATTTACTTGCTTTGGCGAACTCACTGGTCTTAAAGCTGGCGATTTACCAAACTCTGAATATGTATCTGAACGTATTGTTTCCTTACCACTCTTCCCTGCAATGACTGATGAAGATGTAACAGATGTTATCGAAGCAATCAAAGAAATCTGTGGTATGAAAGGCTGATAACTAAAAAATGCTAGGAAGTCCTGAAATTTCCATTGTAATTCCAGTTTACAATGAAGAAGAATCTCTCCCTCAATTATTTAAAGAACTCTATCCTGTAATGGAAAATTTACAGCGTAGTTTTGAAATAATCTTTATCAATGATGGCAGTCGTGATAAATCATTTGCCATGCTCTATGACTTTCAAAAAGAGCATGAAAAAACTGTTCGCGTCATTGATTTAAATGGTAATTTTGGTCAGCATATGGCAATCACTTCTGGTTTTGCTAATGTTCGTGGAAAATACATCATTACTTTAGATGCTGACCTTCAAAATCCGCCAGAAGAAATCCCTAAAATCATTGCCAAAATGGATGAAGGCTATGATGTAGTCGGCACATGTCGTCAAAATCGTCATGACCCACTATTTAGAAAAGTAGCTTCTCGCTTTGTAAACAGAATGACTAATCGCATCAGTGGTTTGCATATCAGCGATTATGGCTGTATGCTCCGCGGATATAGTCGTCGCATTGTCGATATCATCGTTCAAAGTCGTGAAAGCACTACTTTCATTCCTGCTTTAGGTCAAAAATTTGCCGTAAATCCTATAGAAATCCCAGTCAATCATCGCGAACGTGAATTTGGCGAATCTAAATATAGCTTTTTCCGTTTGCTCCGCTTAAATTTTGACTTAATGACAAGCTTTTCTATAGCTCCTCTACAAATGGTTACTATGAGTGGCATGGGTATCTCTCTTTTAAGTATTATCTTCTTCTTATATTTAATTTTACGCCGTATTGTCGTAGGTCCTGAAGCTGGTGGCGTTTTCACTTTAATGGCCATAAACTTCTTTTTAATCGGTGTTACTATCATGGCTCTCGGTATTATCGGTGAATATACTGGTAGAATTTATAAGCAAATTCAGCAACGACCACATTATATAATCAGAAAAATATATGAGGACGGTGCTAAAGAAGATGAATAGACCTTCTATCGTAGTATTTGCCTATAGTGAACCTGGATATACTTGTCTTAAAGCTTTAATAGAAGCTAAAGCTAATATTTTAGCTGTATATACTCATCAAGATGATCCTGATGAAGAAATATGGTTTCATTCTGTATATGATTTAGCTAAAGCTAATAATATACCTGTATTTAGACCAAAAAAAATAGATGAAGAAGCTACTAATTATATCTTAAATTTAAATCCAGATATCATCTTCTCTTTCTATTTTCGCCGTTTAATTCCTAATGAAATCATTTTAAAACCGCGTTTAGGTGCTTATAATCTCCATGGTGCTCTATTGCCTAAATATCGCGGTCAGACTTGTGTTAATTGGGCTGTAGTAAATGGTGAAAAAAGAACAGGTGCTACACTTCACCTCATGACAGCAAAAGCCGATGAAGGTGATATCGTTGAACAACGTGGTTTTGATATAGCATTTACAGATACATCTTTGGATGTTTTCATCAAAATCAGTAAAATCGCTAGTGAAATCATCAAAGATTGTTTGCCAAAAATAGAGGCAGGTACTATTACTTTGACACCACAAGATGATACACAAGCCACAAAATTTGGCAGACGTCGCCCTAAAGATGGTTTATTGGATTTTTCTAAAGACGCTATTAGTTTATATAATCTCATTCGTGGTGTTACACATCCTTTTCCTGGAGCTTTCACCTATGTGAATAATAAAAAACTATTCATTTGGTGGGCAAAACCAATCGAAGGAACAGGAAATATCGGTGAAATTGTAAGCACTAATCCACTTTGCATTGGCACTGGAAAAGGTCTACTTCAACTAGAAAAATTACAATTTGAAAATGAAGCTGAATTAGATGCTAAAGCATTTACTGATTTATTGCCAATCGGTACTAAATTCGAACTTGAATAAACTATTATAAATAAAGATAGAAAGAAGTATTTATCATATGAAAATTTTTGTTACTGGTGTAAACGGTTTTATTGGCTCTCATTTCCTTGAAATGGCACTTGTTCAAACAGACTGGGAAATTCAAGGTTTTGACTTAGCAGATAATAATATCACTCAATTCTTAGATAATCCTCGCTTTTCTATGAAAAAAGGCGATATCTTCAAAGAAGAAGCTTGGCTCAATGAACAAATTAAAGAATGTGATGTTCTTTTACCATTAATCGGTATCGCTCGCCCAGCTTATTATATTACTCGTCCACTTTGGACATTCGAACTTGATTTTGAACAAAACTTAAAAATGGTTCGTAAATGTGCTGAATATGGTAAACGCGTTATCTTCCCTTCAACTTCTGAAGTATATGGTATGCCTGATCCTAACAATAAAGTCATGGACGAAGATAACAGTAATTTAATCTTAGGTCCTGTATCTAAGAGCCGTTGGATTTATAGTTGTAGTAAACAAATGATGGATAGAGTAATCTTCGCTTTTGGTCAAGAAATGGGGCTTAAATTCACTTTATTCCGTCCATTTAACTGGGTAGGGCCTCGTCTTGATAGCTTCAAAGATGCAAGCGAACATAAAGGTCGTTCTATCACTCAATTCATCTATGATGTTTTGTACACTGGCAAAATAACACTTGTAAATGGTGGTGCTCAACGTCGTAGCTTTACTTGGGTAGGCGATGGTGTACAAGGTTTAATCGATATCATCACTAATAAAGATGACCAAGCAGAAGGACAAATCTTCAATATTGGTAATCCAGAAAACAACTATTCCATCAAAGAAATGGCTGAAATCGTTGTTGATGAAATGAAAAAATTCCCTGAATTCAAAGATAAAGCCGATAAAGTAGAATTTATCGTTATGGACTCCGATAAATATTACGGTAAAAATTATGATGATATGCAAGATAGATTGCCATCTGTGAAAAAAATGGAAACTCGCCTCGGTTGGAAACCAAAAGCTACACTTCGCGAAGCAATCCACTATACACTTGAATGGTATGCTAAAAATTTAGATAAAGCTTAATTATTATTTATAAAAATCAAAGCCATTGCCTCAGCATTTGCTAGTGGCGATGGCTTTTTAACTAAAATATAAAATTTGGAGGATATTATGGCTAAAAAAATTGCTATAAAAATTGATGTAGATACAAAACGTGGCTATGATGAAGGCGTACCTCGCATGCTTGATGTTTTTAAACAAGAAAATATCAAAGCTACTTTCTTTTTCTCCATGGGTACTGACAATTCTGGTAAAGCTATTCGCCGTATCTTTCGCAAAGGTTTTTTAACTAAAATGCTACGCACTAAAGCACCTAGTACTTATGGTTTTAAAACTATGATGTATGGTACTCTTTTACCTGCACCTCATATCGTCGAACCAAATCCTATGCCATTTCTTCGTGCTATCAAAGAAAATCACGAATGTGGTATTCATTGTTGGGATCATGTTTACTGGCAAGATAAATTGCCTTTCCTATCTGAAGATACTATAAAAGACGAATTGACCAAAGCCATTAATCTCTTTGAAAAAATCGCTGGCTTTAAAGCTAAAGCTTGTGCTGCTCCTGGCTGGCAAGTAACTCCTCGCAGTTTAAAAGTTCAACAAGAATTAGGTTTTGATTATTGCAGTGATGTTCGCGGATATTATCCATTTTATCCTATCATGAATGATAAAAAATATTTGCCATTACAAATTCCAGGAACATTGCTCACTATGGATGAATGTTTAGGTAGTACTTTAGATAATAAATTAATCACTGAAGAAAATATCAATGATTATTGGTTAAGTCATTGCGATCAAGAATTTAATGTTTTAACTATCCATTCAGAAATGGAAGGCTTAAAACAATTACCTATTCTTCATGATTTCATCAAAAAAGCCAAAAAACTTGGTTATGAATTTGTAAAATTAGAAGAAGGTAAATATGTTCCTAATATAAAAGAATGTGAAGTTTATCATGGATATTTACCAGGTAGAGCAGGAACAGTTGCTCGTCAAAGATAATTAGATAAAAAAGCCACAGCATATGCTGTGGCTTTTTTATCTATAAATATAATTATAGTTTCTTATATCCGCATTTTGGGCAAACGCCATCTTCATTCAATGCAATACCACATAATGGACAACGATCAACTTCAAGATGTGGTTCATATTCTTCAGATGCCAAATTAACTCCACTAGAGAAAGTGAGTTTTACAATATTTAATTTATCTTTTAAAAGCTCATAAACAATTTTTATCATACCTTCAACTGTCATTGTTTCTTTTGTAACAACAAGACGACAATCTGGATATGCAGTAGCAAGTTCTGTTTTAAAAGCAGGCCCTTTCATCACATTGTTTGGTGCACCATCTTTTATACCTTGCTTTTCATAAACACCTAAAATAGCAGGAATTGACATACTCCCCATGCCTAAAGGCAGGGGATTCTTGGATACAAACGATACTTGCCTACTAAAATAGCAGGTCTCTAAAAAATATCAATATTTTTTAGAAATTTTTATTATTTTTTTACATTTACTTCATTATCCTTTAAAATATACCATTTATAATAAAAGCATATCAGTTAGGAAATAGCACCTCTGGTTATTAGATACATTTGTAGAAGAAGAAGACTTGCTATGCGTGGTAGCTTCTATCTTCTACAAAATTAACTCCATTTTGAGGTAATAATTATGACAGATTTTAGTAATGTTTTCTTAATCAGTGATATGGATGGCACATTAATTAATTCTAAATCGCAAATTTCCACTATTAATAAATATGCTTTAAATGAATTCACTAAAGCCGGTGGTACATTTGCAGTAGCTACTGGAAGAACCCTCCACAGTTGTAAACAATATATTCCAGAGCTTCCTATAAATGCACCTAGCATATTTTATAATGGCACAATCTTGCAAGACACGAATAATAATGTAGTCTTAAAAACATTATCACTGCAAACAAAAATTCTTTTCAATTTTCTCAAACAATGTTTAATTCATTGTCCTAACACTTGTATAGAACTTCATACTAAAGATACTTTTCACATTATCACTAAAGAAGAATTTGATGACCCTGTTATCAAACGTGAAAATTTATCTTATATCAGAAGTAATTTAGATGACCTTTATGATTTAGATATCTTAAAAGTCCAATTCTATACAACAAATACTCATACGATATCATGGCTCCATATTTTCGCCAAATCTATGGAGATGGATAAAATTGCCAAATATTTTACTTCTTGGTCTAGTTATTTTGAATTAATTCCTAAAAATGCTTCTAAAGGTATTATGTTGGATAATTTACGTAAAATGCCTATGTACAAGGATAAAATATTTATCGCTGTTGGTGATTTTGACAATGATATAGAAATGCTTCTCTTTGCCGACTACGGCATTGCTGCTCAAAATGCTACGCAAAACCTTAAACAAGTAGCAGACATCATCGGCGTAAGCTGTGATGAACACCTTCTTTTTCATGTTATCAACAGAATTATTCCTAATTTAGATAAACTGATGATAACAACTCTTCAAACTGCATAAGAAAAACCTTCTATGTATAGCCCTAACATAGAAGGTTTTTCTTTTTTTATCTATAAATTTATTTCACAGCAAACTCTTTATAAGCCTGATATAAACGCTCTAATGCCCAATGAATATATTTTGTTGGACAAGCCAAATTCCAACGCTCAAACCCACTACCTGCTTTACCAAATATATAACCTTCATCAAAATAAAGGCACGCTTTTTGGCGATTGCGCATTTCTAATTCTTCATTGGTTAAATTAAATGCTCTAAAATCAAGCCATAATAAATATGTCGCTTGAAGCTGTGTTATTTTCACTTGTGGAAAATACTCTTGCATAAAATCCATGATTATTTTTTTATTTGTATCAATGATATTTATGACCTCTGTCAACCATTCTTCGCCATATTCATAAGCTAGGCGACAAGCTTCATAACTTAAAATACTACAAGCAAAATCTGCATCAGTTGCTTGTTCTGCTTTAAATAGATTGCGATAATTTTCATTAGCTATAAATACATTAGAAAGTTGCATGCCTGCTAGATTAAAAGTCTTACTTGGTGCTGTGCAAATAATTGAATGTTCTAATGCTTCTTTAGAAATCGTACCATAAGAAACATGTTTAAATCCTGGCATGATTAAATCTGCATGAATTTCATCTGCTACTACTAAAATATCATTTGCTAAGCAAATTTCACTGATTTTAGTTAATTCTTCTCTTGTCCAAATACGACCGCAAGGATTATGTGGACTACAAAGTATCAACATTTTTGTATCTATTGCTTTAGCTTTTTTTGTAAATAAGTCCCAATCAATATCATATGTCATACCATTATTAATCAAAGGTATTTCCACTAATTTTCTTTGATTGATTTCTATAGCTTTATACATAGGATAATAAACAGGTGTAAATAACATCACACCATCGCCTTTTTGCGTAAATGCTTTTACAGCAGTGAAAAAAGCATTTACTACGCTATGTGTTTCTACAAGCCATTTTTCATCAACTGTAAAATCATGATGCTTTTGTTGCCATTTACAAACGCTTTCATGATATTTTTTATTCGTGCCTGCATAGCCTAAGATATTATCATCTATAAATTTCTTTAATCCTTCTGTGATTTCTGGGGCAAGTTTAAATTCCATATCAGCTACAGAAAAAGGAATTACTTTTTCATCTACTAAAGGATTATTTTTCATTTCCTGCCATTTTTGACTACCAATGCCAAAGCGAGCATTAATATTTTCTAAATTGTATTTCATAAAATACACCTCTTTCATTTTTAATTATCATATTCCCCCATATAAAAATATTTTTACTTTCCTAAATTATAGCTTAATGCTTTGATATCCATGATTTTATTTTAATTTTTATTTCTATCCTATACATAGGCTTATATTTATCATTTATAAATAATATAATGATGGCAAATAATATTATTTATAAGGAGGATTTCATCATGCATATTCCTGATAATTATTTAAGCCCTTCCACTTGTACTACTTTATTTGTAGCTATGACACCTATCTGGTACTATTCTATCCGCAAGATAAATAAAACTTTATCTGCTGATAAAATTCCTTTAATTGGTATAGGTGGCGCATTTGCTTTTATTTTGATGATGTTTAATCTGCCCATTCCTGATGGCACTACAGCCCATGCCGTTGGTGGAACACTCATTGCTTTACTGCTAGGGCCTTATGCTGCCTGTATAGCTATCAGTGTAGCACTTTTCATTCAAGCTATAATCTTTGGTGATGGTGGTATTTTATCTTTTGGGGCTAATTGTTTTAATATAGCATTTATTTTACCTTTTACAGGCTTTTTTATTTATAAAATTTTAAATAAAATTCATTTATCTCCCTTTTATCATAAATGCACTATTTTTCTATCTGCTTATATCAGTATAAATTTAGCTGCTTTTTTCACAGCTTTAGAACTTGGTATTCAGCCATTATTATTTGTAGATAATTTAGGTCAACCGCTTTATTGTCCGTATCCTCTTTGGATATCAATACCTGCCATGGCTTTATCTCACTTGACGATTGCCGGCATAGCAGAAGGTTTATTTACTTTATCTTTATATCTTTTTATCCTCAAGACATCTCCAAATATAATTTATGATTGCCAACAGATAAAATTAAATTCTATTTTTTCTTTATTAGCATTTTTAATTATCATTTCTCCACTTGGACTCATAGCTGAAGGCACTGCATGGGGTGAATGGGCTCCAGAAGAAATTTTAAATGATACTTCTTCGGGGGTTCCTCTTGGATTTATTCCAGAAAAATTATTAAATGGATTTAATTATGAAGCTTTTTTTCCTGATTATACTATGAGTGGGACAACTGATATTTTAGCTTATATAGCTTCAGCTATTATTGGTGTCGCTCTTTTAATCATCATCTTTAAAATACTGGGAAGTATTATTTATGCAAAAAAACAATCACTTTGATAATTCTGCTAAAATTCCTAAATGGCTTTTAACTACAGATGAGTACACACCCCCAAAGGATAAAGATAATTTTTGGCAAAAAACTTTATTTTCCATTACTACTAAATTAATTTTTCTTCGCCATCATAATTATCCCCATAAAAATAGTTGGCTAAATCCCAGTGAAAAATTATTACTCATTTTTTTCACCATAATTTTAATAAATTCTGCACAAAAAATATTTTTTCCTTTAATTATTTTAGCTTTTAGTCTAATTTATCTATCGACTTTAAATACAAAAATCATCATTTCTATATTAAAACCGACTTTGATATCAACTTTATTCTCTTTGATAATAATTTTACCTTCTCTATTACTAAATAATACTCGCCTTTTCTATCTGCCTTTTAAAATTTTTATAACTGTTCTTCTTTTAGCTTATATCGCTCAAACTATCCCCTTTTATAGACTAATTGACATACTCCCCATGCCTAAATGCAGGGGATTCTTGGATACAAACGATACTTGCCTACTAAAATAGCAGGTCTTACT
>OJAI01001610.1_pt1 | contig 11696 bp, 8 predicted proteins | sample 1588891 | NCBI WGS metagenome assembly OJAI01 (sample SAMN03283255) | human gut metagenome | biome: human-associated habitat; material: feces | host: Homo sapiens | place: USA | collected 2013 | reverse complement strand
CCTCCGTCATCAATGCAAGTCTGGCAGGCGTATTCGAGAGCTGCAAGAGCCGCGGCGCTGAGATCGTTTACGGCATGTGCAACGGCGTTGCCGGTCTGCTGGAGGAGCGCGTGGTGGATCTTTCCACCGTGCTGACCGATGACCTGGATATCGAGCTGCTCAAGCGCACCCCGTCCAGCTTCCTGGGCAGCTGCCGCTATAAGCTGCCCGATTGGCACGATGACGAGACCGTTTACAAGAAGCTGTTCGCCATCCTGGAAAAGCTGAACATTGGCTACTTCTTCTACATTGGCGGCAACGACTCCATGGATACCATCGGCAAGCTGGCTGAATACGGCAACCGCATCCAAAGCGACATCCGCTTCATGGGCGTTCCCAAGACCATCGATAACGACCTGATGGTGACCGACCACACCCCCGGCTACGGCTCTGCGGCAAAGTACATCGGTGTGGTAATGAAGGAGATCATCCGCGATGCCACCGTTTACGGCACCAATTATGTCACCGTGGTCGAGATCATGGGCCGCAACGCCGGCTGGCTGACCGCTGCTGCCTCTCTGGCCAAGAGCGATGACTGCGAGGGCGTGGATATGATCTGCCTGCCCGAAGTCCCCTTCAACGTGGAGCACTTCATTGAGAAGGTCCGCGCCATGCAGGAGAAGAAGCCCAGCATCGTGATCGCTGTTTCCGAGGGTGTCAAGCTCGAGGACGGCCGCTACGTCTGCGAGCTGGCCGATGATGTGCACGCAGTGGACGCTTTCGGCCACAAGGCGCTGACCGGTACCGCACGCTATCTGGCGAATGTGGTCGCCCGCAATCTGGACACCAAGACCCGCTGCATCGAGCTGTCTACCCTGCAGCGCTGCGCTGGTCACCTGACCAGCCGCACCGATATCACCGAGGCTTACCAGGTGGGCGGCGCTGCTGCCAAGGCTGCCTTTGAGGGTGTCACCGGTCAGATGGTCGCCCTGAAGCGCATCTCCAACAGCCCCTATCAGTACATCACCGAGCTGCACCCCATCAGTGAAGTTGCAAACCTCGAGAAGAAGGTTCCCCTGAGCTGGATGAACGAAAATCACACCCAGATGACCGAGGAATTCCTCGAGTATGCCCGCCCGCTGATCCAGGCTGAGCTGACTCCGCTGTACATTGCAGGTCTGCCCCACCACATCTACATGAAAAAGTAATTTCTCCTTTGAATCCTTCTAAGGCATAGCAAAACTCCCGCCCGAATGCGCTCCGGGCGGGAGTTTTTTGCTGTGTGGCTTATGAATTACTGTTTGCCCAGCTGCCAGAACGCCACGGCGCTGGCGGCGGCAACATTCAGGGAATCGACCCCGTGGGACATGGGGATCTTGACTGTGTAATCGCAGGAAGCGATGGTGGTATGGGAAAGGCCGTCTCCCTCCGTGCCCAGCACAATGGCAAGCTTTGGCTCCCGGGCAAGGGCTTCGTCATCGATGCTGACCGAACGGTCACTCAAGGCCATGGCAGCCGTCTTGAAGCCCAGGGCATTCAGCTGAGCAAGCCCCTTTTCGGGCCAATCAGCAGGCGTTTCGCCGATCTGCGCCCAGGGCACCTGAAATACCGTGCCCATACTCACGCGCACGGCCCGGCGGCAGAGCGGGTCACAGCAGGAGGGGTTGATAAGAACAGCGTCCATGTTCAGCGCTGCCGCGCTGCGGAAGATGGCACCCACGTTGGTGGAATCCACAATGCCCTCCAGCACGGCCACCCGCCGGGCGTTCCGGCAGAGCTCCTCCACGGTGCGGGGCTTCGGACGTTGAAAGGCGCAGAGCACGCCCCGGGTCAGCTCGTAGCCTGTCAGTGCAGCCAGCAGCTCCCGGTCAGCAGTATAAATGGGTGCATCCCCGCAGCGGGTCAGGATCTCCGCCGCAGGGCCGGTGATCTGCCTGCGCTCCATCAGCAGGGAGACCGGCACAAAGCCTGCATCCAGTGCCCGGGAGATCACCTTGGGGCTCTCGGCAATGAAGATGCCTTTTTCGGGTTCCAGCCGACTGCGCAGCTGGTTCTGCGTCAGGCGGGCGTAGGGGTCCAGCTCCGACGCGTGAAAATCCGTGATCTCGATGATATTGGGCATGGGGAGATTCTCCTTTTTCTGTATGAATGGTCTTATTGTAGCACAACCCGGATGCAATTGCAAAAAACATGGCAGGCATATTCGTTTTACATAGTCAAAACCGCCAAAAATCACCTTTTGTTTTTGACAAATCCGTCAACCCGCGTTATAGTATAGGGGTAAAAAATCAGAGGGGGAATTTGCATGAATTCCAAGAAAAAGCGCCGCGGCCAGATGTCGGAAGCCTTCTGCACGGCAATGTTCCTTTCACTGTCCGGCGGCCTGCAGGACGTATACACCTATCTGTTCCGGGGCAAGGTGTTTGCCAACGCCCAGACCGGCAACATCGTGCTGATGGCTGTCCATGCCTTTGCCGGGGAGTGGGGGCGTGTGCTGCATTATCTTGTGCCCCTGTGCTTCTTTGCGCTGGGCGTGTTCGCGGCAGAGCTGATGCACCAGAAGCTGCAGAATCTGCAGCGGCTCCACTGGCGGCAGCTGGTGGTGCTATGTGAGATCGTGATGCTGTTCGTGGTGGGCTTTTTCCCGCAGGAGTGGAATCTTATGGCCAATGCGCTGGTCTCGTTTGCCTGTGCGATGCAGGTGCAGACCTTCCGCAAGGTGAACGGTTATGCCTTTGCCAGCACCATGTGCATCGGCAACATGCGCAGCGGCATGGACTCCCTCTGCAGCTGGGTGCTCAACCGCAATCCTGCCGCCCTGAAAAAATCCCTTTATTACTGGGACATCATCCTCCTGTTTGCGCTGGGCGCGGGCCTGGGCAGCCTGACGCTGGACCTCTGCGGCGCAAAGGCCATTTGGCTCTCCTGCCTGCTGCTGGCCGTCAGCTTCTGCCTGATGTTCCTGAAAGAAGATGTGGAAGAGATCAAAGAAGATCTCGAAGCACTGGAAGCAAAACATTAAATCAAGGAGTTTCCCTCAGTTTCACGCTGTTTACCGCCATGCCAAAGGCTCCCCTGGTAGGGGAGCTGGCGAGCGCCAGCGAGACTGAGGGTTTATTTTTTTCCGGATCTATCCAACACTTCCCCGGTTTCCTTCGTCTTACAGGCAGAACGACGCAATGAAAGGAGGAAGCCCCATGTGGGAGCTGCTGTACGAGACCTTCTGGGACAGGCTGGAACACTTCTGTTTCAATCTCTGCCGGGACGAAGCCCGGGCGGAGGATCTGACCCAGGAAGTCTTTCTGCGGGCACTGCAGAACCGGAGCCTTATCAACAGCTTTACAGAGCGGCAGTGCAAGGCCTGGCTGTTTACCACAGCGCGGAATCTCTACTGCGACCAACTCCGCCGGGCGGCAAAAGAGGAGCAGCTGCTCAGCGCCTTTTTCCCGGAAGAGGACAGTGCTGAACCGGATTCCGCACTGGACACAGTGGAAGCCGCCAGTCTGCTGGCTCTGCTCACCCCGGAAGAGCGGCGGCTGTTCACCCTGCGCTATACAGCGGGCTACAATGCCAGCGAGATCGGTCAGCTGCTCTGTCTCCCGCCCGGCACGGTCCGCAGCCGCCTTGCCCAGATACGCCATCGCCTCAAAACTGAACTTACGGAGGAATAAATGATGAAAAAGAACCTGAATGTGGACGCTATGATCCTGGACCTGCGCAATGTGCAGGAGGATTTTCTTGACCGCTATGAGCAGATCAAGCTGGACTGCATGATCGCGCTGACCTCGCCCCGGGTGCAGGCACTCTTGAGCCAGCACAACATTTCTCTGGATTCGATGCTCTGCAAAAATGTCCCGGAGGAGGTCTCGGTGGGTGTGGTCAATGGCAAGGTCACGCTGAGCTCTGCCAGCCAGACCGCCGCCGGGCAGGTACTTGTGGTCAACGGCAAGCTGATGATCACACCGGATGCTGCGGAGGTTTTACAGAAGTACGCCTGCATTCTGGTCAACGGTATGATCTACTGCCCGCAGTGCCTCTCGGCAGTGGTATCCGCCCGCTGCATCCTGAACGGAAAGCTGGCGGTCTACCCCGATGATGCAGTGCTCCTGCCGGGAAGCTCCATCAAGCTAGACAACACCTTCCTGCTGCGGGCACAAAGCCGCCTGTACTGGAATGAACATCGCTTCCTGGCGGTTGACCCCAGGCTCGACACTGCTGCACTGGTCGCAAAGGGCTGCAGCTTTTCCGCTCCAAAGGCCATCCTGTGCGCAAGCCTTGCGCCCGTTCTGGCCCCGCTCTTCCCGGATTCCACCGAGCTGATCATCGTGCCGGACGGCACCGCAGTGGTGGAGGACGACCTGGAACTGACCGCCTCTTCCCTGCGTCGGTATGGCACCCGTCTCTATGTGCTGGGCGATGCTGTCATCCCCGCAGAGAGCGCTGACCTACTGGCTCAGATCGAATTCCTGCATGTTACCGGTGAAGTAGAGCTGCCTGATGCTCTGGAAGCGGCCTTCTTTGCCATCCCTGAGCTGGAATGCGGCAAAGTAGTCCACGAGGACGCTCTGCCCAAGCAGACCCGCGCCAAAGCAAAGGATGAGGAGCCCGATCCGGATACCGTGACCCTCAGCGGCATCCAGCTGACCCTGTAATCCGCACTGTTCCTCCCTGCCCCGCTCTTTCCGGCAAAAGCTCTCTGCTGGAAGGAGCGGGACTTTTGTTAATTTTTTATTGCACCCGCTCCTCTGATATGATATACTGTTTTTGTATTGTGTAATTCCCCGGGCACACTTCCGCTGTGGAACCCGTTGCCCGGGCAGGATATGGGAACCGAAATCAGGAAGAGGAGCAACGAATGAAAAAAGGATTTGACAACGACAAATACCTGCAGATGCAGTCGGAGCACATCCGGGAGCGGATCGCGCAGTTCGACAACAAGCTGTATCTGGAATTCGGCGGAAAGCTGTTCGATGACTACCACGCCTCCCGCGTGCTGCCCGGCTTCCAGCCCGATTCCAAGCTGCAGATGCTGCTGCAGCTGAAGGATCAGGCCGAGGTCGTTATCGTCATCAACGCTGAGGACATCGTCAGCAGCAAGGTGCGCGGTGACTATGGCATCACTTATGATCTGGACGTTCTGCGTCTCATCGATGCATTCCAGGAGCGCGGCCTGTTTGTGGGCAGTGTATGCGTGACCATGTACACCGCTGCCCCCGAGGTGGAAGCCTTTGAGAAGCGGCTGAACAGCCTGGGCATCCGCACCTTCCGGCACTATAAGATCCCCGGCTACCCCAACGACGTTGCCCGCATCGTGAGCGACGAGGGCTATGGCCGCAACGAGTACATTGAGACCCAGCGCCCGCTGGTGGTTATCACGGCTCCCGGCCCCGGCAGCGGCAAGATGGCCACCTGCCTGTCCCAGCTGTACCACGAATACAAGCGGGGCGTGAAGGCCGGTTATGCCAAGTTCGAGACCTTCCCCATCTGGAACATCCCCCTGAAGCACCCGGTCAACCTGGCTTACGAGGCTGCCACTGCCGACCTGAACGATGTAAACATGATCGACCCGTTCCATCTGGAGGCCTATGGCAAGACCGCGGTCAACTACAACCGCGACATTGAGATTTTCCCCGTGGTCAACGCCATGTTTGAGCTGATTGCAGGCAAGAGCCCCTACCACTCCCCCACCGACATGGGCGTGAACATGGCCGGCAACTGCATCGTGGATGATGCGGCCTGCTGCGAGGCTTCCCGCAACGAGATCGTCCGCCGCTACTTCAAGGCCCTGTGCGACCTCAAGAACGGCGCACAGATCCAGAGCGAGGTCTACAAGCTGGAGCTGCTGATGAATCAGGCCGGACTGACCCTGGGCAGCCGCCCGGTGGAGCAGGCCGCCCATGCCGTCTCTGAAAAGACCGGCGGTGCCCCTGCTGCCGCCATTGAGCTGCCGGACGGCACCGTTGTCACCGGCAAGACCGGCCCCCTGCTGGGTGCCGCTTCCTCCGCTCTGCTCAACGCGCTGAAAAAGCTGGCCGGCATCGACCAGGAGCTTGACCTCGTTTCTGCCGCCGCCATCGAGCCCATCCAGACCCTCAAGACCAACTATCTGGGCAGCAAGAACCCTCGCCTGCACACCGACGAGATCCTGATTGCCCTGTCCAGCTCGGCTGCGCAGAATCCCACTGCTGCAGCCGCCCTCAAGCAGCTCTCCCACCTGAAGGGCTGCGATATGCACTCCACCGTCATCCTGTCCAGCGTGGATATGGACACTGTGAAGAAGCTGGGCATGTATCTGACCTGCGAGCCCACCTATGAGGAAGCAGACCGGATGTACCACAAGAAGTAAAAAATAATGACCCTCTCTGTCATTGCTTTGCACGGCCGTCTTTCCCCAAGGGCTAGGCGGCCGCATCTGCGCGACGGAGAGGGTCATTTTTATTTCCGGGTCTGTTCCCAGTAGGCTCCCATGCTCTGGCCGGGCTGGTCGGTGACATCATCGTTCAGATAGTCTGCAAGGCCAAAGGCTTCCGGCTTCCAGCTGCGGGCAGCATCCACGGTGGGGTATTCCACCTCAGCGTACCAGAACGCAGTGGGCTGGCCCTCATCCACATGGTTCACCTCCAGCACAAGGCCATCGGGCAGGGCGTAGCTTCTGCGGATCTTCCCGATCAGGGGCTTACCGATGATCCTTGTTTCCAGTTCATCAAACAGTTTCTTGTCGATGGGGCGCTCGATCTCCTCCCGCGCAAGCCCGCTTCCGGACTTGAAGCAGAGGATATAGGCCGTCTCGCCGCCCTTGAGCGCTTCCTCCCGGATGCGCACGGTGGGCCGCACGCTGATATATCCCTGCCGCATGGCAAACTCTTCCTTGAGCGGCAGAGCCGGGAAGTTTTCGCCCTCCGGCCAGCCGTTCACCATCCATTTGCGTTCGATCTCCATGACGTTTTCCTCGTTTCTGTGTTTTTGTATTTATTCTAGCACGTTTTTATGTTAGAATAAATATCAGTAAGAAATTTTAGCATCCTCACCCTCTCAGTCAATGCCTAACGGCATTGCCAGCTCCCCCAAAGGGGGAGCCAAGAGCCGCTCTGTATTCAAGCTTGATGAGACTGAATCGAAAATCGCCAAAGGCTCTCCCTTCGGGAGAGCTGGCGAGCGGAGCGAGACTGAGAGGGCGAGCCAGTTATAACAGGAGCATCTATGAAATCTTCTCGCAATTACCCCGTTTACACCGTCAACAAACACGCCGAGGGCCTGCTGGTGGGCGGCCACCCCTGGGTGTACGAAAACGACATCCAGAGTTCCCCGGAAGCAGAGCCTGAAAACGGCACGCTGGTCGATGTGGTCAGCACAAAGGGTGCCTATCTTGGCACCGGTTTTCTCTCACTGAAAAGCAAGATCCGGGTGCGGCTCATCTCCCGCAACGCCAACGACACCTTCGATGCCGTTTTCTGGAAGCGCCGGGTCGAATACGCCTGGGCCTACCGCAAGACCGTGCTGGAGCCCGCCGACCTGACCGCCTGCCGTGTCATCTTTGGCGAGGCCGACCAGTTCCCGGGCCTGACTGTGGACCGGTTCAACAATATCCTTGTCACCCAGACCCTGAGCGTGGGCATGGAAAAGCTCAAGCCCATCCTCTTCCCCCTGCTGGCAGAAGTCCTGCGCGCTGACGGCCAGACCATTGACGGCATCTACGAGCGCAACGACGAGGCTCTGCGGGCCAAGGAGGGCTTGGCGCAGAACAAAGGCTGGTTTGACCTGCCCGGCGAGACGCACCCCGACAGTACCCAGACTGAGATCTGCGAGAACGGCGTGTTCTACCACGTCGATTTTGAGAACGGCCAGAAGACCGGCTTTTTCCTCGACCAGAAATACAACCGCCGGGCTGTGGCCCGCATTGCTGCCGGGCACACCGTGCTGGACTGCTTTACCCACACCGGCAGCTTTGCGCTGAACGCCGCCAAAGGCGGGGCTGCCCGGGTCACTGCCGCTGACATCAGCGCCGAGGCCATTGCCATGGCCCAGCGGAACGCCCAGCGCAACAATCTGACCAACATGGATTTTCTCTGCGAGGACACCTTTGAACTGCTGCCCCGGCTGGAAAAGGAGGGCCACCCCTACGACTTTATCATCCTTGATCCGCCGGCCTTTACCAAGGCCCGCCGCACGGTGGAGAACGCCATGCGCGGCTATAAGGAGATCAACTACCGTGCCATGAAGCTGCTGCCCCGGGGCGGCTATCTGGCCACGGCCAGCTGCTCTCACTTTGCCACGGAGGAGCTGTTCATCAAGATGCTGCACGCCGCCGCAAAGGATGCCCACCGGCAGCTGCGGCAGATCGAGGTGCGCCAGCAGGCCCCGGATCACCCCATCCTGTGGGGCGTGCCCGAGACCAATTACCTGAAGTTCTTCCTGTTCCAGGTGATCTAAAAGTAATACCAAATACGATATCTCCCAAAAAAACGAGAACGTGTTTGTGCAGAATCGTCAGTTTTGTCAATTGCCTTTTGAGCCGTTCCGGGATATAATCAAACCATAGACAGCAACGGCGCTGTGGGTCACCTCCTGACTCGCAGCGCCGTTTTTGTTAAGATGTAAGCAAGCTTTGGGTTTTTGCATTGCGGCAGACCCAAGGCGAAAGAAAAAAGTAAGATCAAGTAAGGAGTAGGATTTATGGCAGCAAATGTTATGGAAATCTACGGCAGCAAGGTCTTTAACGAGCATGTAATGAAGGAGCGCCTGCCGAGCGCTACTTACAAGAGCCTGGAGCGCACCCTGCACAAGGGCGCACCCCTGGATATCGAGGTGGCAAACGTTGTGGCCAGCGTGATGAAGCGCTGGGCCATGGAGCTGGGTGCCACCCACTACACCCACTGGTTCCAGCCGCTGACCGGCATCACCAGTGAGAAGCACGACGGCTTTGTGAGCCCCGTGGGCGACGGCACCGCCATCATGGAGTTCTCCGGCAAGGAGCTGGTGCGCGGCGAGCCCGATGCTTCCTCCTTCCCCTCCGGCGGCCTGCGTGCCACCTGCGAGGCCCGCGGCTACACCGCATGGGACCCCACCAGCTACGCTTTCGTGAAGGATGACGTGCTGTGCATCCCCACCGCTTTCGTCAGCTACACCGGCGAAGCACTGGACAAAAAGACCCCCCTGCTGCGCTCCATGAACGCACTGTCCGGTCAGGCCATCCGCATCCTGAAGCTGTTTGGCAAGGATGTTGATTACGTCTCCACCACCGTCGGCCCCGAGCAGGAGTACTTCCTTGTCAAGAAGGAGGATTACGAGGCACGTCAGGATCTGATCCTCACCGGCCGCACTCTGTTCGGTGCTCCCTCTGCCAAGGGTCAGGAGCTGGAGGAGCATTACTTCGGTGTCATCCGTCCCGAGGTCTCCGCATTTATGAAGGAGCTGGACGAGGAGCTGTGGAAGCTGGGCGTTCCCGCCAAGACCAAGCACAACGAAGTGGCTCCCTGCCAGCATGAGCTGGCCCCCATCTTCGACACCACCAATGTTGCCATTGACCACAACCTGCTGACCATGGAGATGATGAAGAAGATCGCTCCCAAGTACGGTCTGGTCTGCCTGCAGCACGAGAAGCCCTTTGAGGGTGTGAACGGCAGCGGCAAGCACAACAACTGGTCCATGTCCACCACCCACGAGAATCTGCTGGATCCGGGCGACACGCCCATGGAGAACCTGCAGTTCCTGGTATTCCTGGCCGCTGTCATCAAGGCAGTGGACGAGTACGCCGATCTGCTGCGCACCTCCGTTGCCACCCCGGGCAATGATCACCGTCTGGGTGCCAACGAGGCTCCCCCGGCCATCATCTCGATCTTTGTGGGCGAGGAGCTGGAAGCTGTCATCGATGCCATTGCATCTGATTCTCCTTATGCCGGTCCCGTCAAGATGAAGATGGATCTGGGCGTGGATGTTCTGCCCAAGTTCAGCAAGGACACCACCGACCGCAACCGCACCTCTCCCTTCGCCTTCACCGGCAACAAGTTCGAGTTCCGTATGCCCGGTTCTGCTGAGAACCTGAGCGATGCCAACACCATCCTGAACACTGCTGTTGCCAAGGAGCTGAAGGGCTACGCCGACGAACTGGAGGGCGCTGAGGACTTTACCAGCGCTGCCATTGCTCTGATCAAGCGCACCATCCGTGACCACCGCCGTGTCATCTTCAACGGCAACGGCTACACCGCCGAGTGGGAAGAGGAAGCAGCACGCCGCGGCCTGCCCAACAAGAAGAACACGCCCGCTGCTCTGCCCGCACTGATCGACCCGAAGAACATCCAGCTGATGGAGGATTTCGGTGTCCTGACCAAGATCGAGATGGAGAGCCGTTACGAGGTCGAGATGGAGCACTACTCCAAGATTATCAACATCGAGGCTCTGACCATGCTGGAGATGGCCCGCAAGCAGCTGCTGCCCGCCATCAACGCCTACATGAGCGAGGTTGCAAATACCGCCGCATCCAAGCTAGCCGTCAGCGAGGCCATCAGCGTGCGCAGCGAGACCAAGACCCTCACCCGCCTGTCCACCGATGCCGATGCCATGAGCGATGCCATCGATGCCCTGCAGGCTGCCGTGGATACCGCTGAGGCCATGACCGATGAGAGCGCCAAGGCTGTTTCCTTCCACGATGACGTTCTGCCCAAGATGGATGCTCTGCGCGCCGCTGCTGACGATGCCGAGACCATCTGCGGTGAGGACTACTGGCCTCTGCCCAGCTACAGCAAGATGCTCTACTACGTCTGATCTTTCTGACATAGCTTGATAAGCATCGCTGGGTTGTTGGATTTTTAAGCCATTCCCCTTTTCCTATTTCTTACACCAGCCTAAAGACCTGCTTTGCGCATACGAAGCAGGCCTTTAGGCGTTTTTTAAGAACGCAAGCTGATTTTTCCAGTTTTGCACTGATGTGCCATTCGCCGCACCCTGCGGCTCGGAGGGAACCACTATGAGCTATAATACCCAACAGGACATCCTTGATTTTGTGGAGGACAACAACGTCAAATTCGTCCGCTTTGCCTTCTGCGATATCTTTGGCACCCAGAAAAACATCGCCGTGCTTGCCAGCGACCTGCCCAAAGCCATGGAGGATGGTGTCTGCTTTGACGGCAGCTCCATTGCCGGTTTTATGAAGGTGGAGGAGAGCGATCTTGTGCTCCGGCCCGATCTTTCCACCGTGACCATCCTGCCCTGGCGGCCCACCGAGGGCCGGGTGATGCAGTTCTTCTGTGACGTGGAAAAGCCGGACGGCGCTGCCTTTGGCGGCAACTGCCGCGGCTTCCTGCGCCAGATGAGCCGCAGCTTCCGCAAACTGGGGCTGACCTGCAACGTGGGGGCCGAGTGCGAGTTCTACCTGTTTGAGAATGACGACCGGGGCCGCCCCACCCGCATCCCCATCGACTTTGGCGGCTACTTTGATGTAGCCCCGCTGGATGCAGGTGAGAACCTGCGCCGGGATATCTGCCTGACCATGGAGCAGATGGGCATGAGCCCCCAGCACAGCCATCACGAGAGCGGCCACGGCCAGAATGAGATCGACTGCCACTACGCCGGCCCCCTGAAAACAGCCGACAATGTGATGATGTTCAAGCAGATCGTGCGGGCTGTTGCCATGCGCAACGGCATCCACGCCAGCTTCCTGCCCAAACCCCTGCCGGATCAGGCAGGCAGCGGCCTGCACATCAACCTTTCGCTCTGCATGG
>OJAI01001606.1_pt1 | contig 11726 bp, 10 predicted proteins | sample 1588891 | NCBI WGS metagenome assembly OJAI01 (sample SAMN03283255) | human gut metagenome | biome: human-associated habitat; material: feces | host: Homo sapiens | place: USA | collected 2013 | reverse complement strand
CTGGACGTAAAGAGAGAAAGAGACAGTTCCGTCAGTTATGGATTGCTCGTATCAACGCAGCAGCTCGTCTCAACGGACTTTCATATAGCCAGTTCATGCACGGCTTAAAGTTAGCAAACGTTGACCTTAACCGTAAGGTATTAGCTGATATGGCTGTTACAGATGCAGCAGGATTTGCTAAATTAGTAGAGGTTGCTAAATCTAAGCTTGCTTAGTTTAGCATAAAGAGATATATGAAAAAGCTGCCGGGCTTCATGTGAAGCCCGGCAGCTTTTTTTATTCTTGAGCTTTTTTGTATTTACTGCGATACTCCTTAGGCGAAAGGCCTTTTATTTTATGAAAGGTCTTTGAAAAATAAAGGCTGTTATCAAACCCTATAGAGCCTGCAATTGCTGTGATGGACAATGAGGAGTGTTTAAGCAGATAGCATGCCTGTTTGATTCTGAAATCGGTCAGATATTCCTTTGGCGATACACCGAGGATGCTCTGGAAGGAACGGAACAGGTGACTTCGGCTTAAGCCTATATATGATGCAATATCCTCAACAGTGATAGGGTATGAATAATTGGCGGAGATGTATTCGATGCCCTTTTGTACATAGGAGTTTGCACTGTTTTGCGGTGGCTTTGATGTGGCGGCACTGACAAAAAGAGCGAGGGTGGTGTAGAGTCGCCCGGTCATTTCGAGTGCATTTTCAAATTCTGTGCCTCTGGCGTCGTATATATGCATGAGCTGTCTTTTGATTTCGTTTCCGTTTGATACACTGTGTATGTATGGATGCGCTTTTGTGAAATCAGTGGCTCTTAAAATGGTTGCAGCATCGCTGCCGGTAAAGCCTACCCAGGTATATTCCCAAGGATCTTCTGCATCAGCCTGATAAATCACTTCGGTATTTGGATATACGAGAAACGCATCGCCGGGAGTTAATGTGTGAACACTGCCATTTACAGTGTAGCTGCCTTTACCGCTTATGATATAGTGAATCAGATAATGGTCTCTGATACCGGGTCCCCACTGATACAGGCTATCACAGCTCTGGAAGCCTACGTTATATACGGACAGAGATACAAGCTCTTTTTCTTTTACGATATAGGAATTTTTGTACTTATTGTTCATATTGCCTACCTTTACAACATTTTTACATATTTCTTCTACATTTTATTCTATACAAAAATGAGCAAATGCGCTACAATAAATTTAACAAAAATGAAAAGGAGATATTTATTATGGCAATTTTAGTTACTGGTGGAGCCGGATATATTGGAAGCCACACATGTGTGGAACTTCTTGATGCAGGCTACGATGTTGTAGTACTTGACAATCTTTCAAATTCTTCTGAGAAGTCACTTGACAGAGTTAAGGCTCTTACAGGCAAAGAAGTAAAGTTCTATAAGGGAGATATCCTTGACAGAGACATCTTAAATAAGATTTTTAAGGAAGAAAAGATAGATAGCTGTATTCACTTTGCAGGACTCAAAGCAGTAGGAGAGTCTGTGGCAAAGCCTTGGGAGTACTATAACAATAATATTGCAGGAACACTTACACTTGTTGATGTGATGAGACAGAATGGCTGCAAGAGCATCATTTTCTCTTCATCAGCTACAGTATACGGAGATCCTGCACAGATTCCTATCACAGAGGAGTGTCCAAAGGGACAGTGTACAAACCCATATGGCTGGACAAAGTCTATGCTTGAGCAGATACTTATGGACATCTATAAGGCAGATAATGAGTGGAACGTTATTCTTCTTCGTTACTTCAATCCAATCGGAGCTCATAAGAGTGGTACAATGGGTGAGAATCCAAACGGTATTCCAAACAACCTCATGCCTTACATCACACAGGTGGCAGTAGGCAAGCTCAAAGAGCTTGGAGTATTCGGAGATGACTATGATACTCCTGACGGAACAGGTGTGAGAGATTACATCCATGTAGTTGACCTTGCGGTTGGACATGTCAAGGCTTTAAAGAAAATTGAGGAGAATGCAGGTCTTTGCATCTACAATCTCGGAACAGGACACGGCTACAGCGTGCTTGATATCGTAAAGAATTTCGAGGCTGCAACAGGTGTTAAGATTCCTTATACAATAAAGCCTAGAAGACCTGGCGATATTGCTACATGCTACTGTGACCCATCAAAAGCCAAGAGAGAGCTCGGCTGGGAAGCACAGTATGGTATTAAGGAAATGTGTGCAGACTCATGGAGATGGCAGAAGAACAATCCTAACGGATATGATGACTAAATATCAGAAATATTGGTGCCCGGAGTACACTCTGTGACGCACAATACCTCGCATGCGCTAACGCTTTGCAGTTAAGATGCTGTATGAATTATGCATATAGAGTTTCGCAGAATGACGAAACCGGCTTTTACGCACCGTCCGTGGTGCGTAACGCCTTGCCCCACCGTCCATGGTGGGGCATTTCTATTTGTGAAGCATAATTCTACAGCATCTAAACAGCACCGCTAGTCGCTTATGCGGGGTATTGTGCATCGCAGAGTGTACTCCGGGCATTTTGCATGATATTGATATAAAATATGAAACGTTTATTTATCATAGCGTGGATAGACACCGGACGCGCCCGCAGCACCGAAATGCACCTTGCATAAGCGACTAGCGAAGCTGTTTAGATACTGTAGAACAAGCAAAGTGAGTCTAAAAAGCATAATTCGTACAGTATCTTGACAGCGTAGCGTTAGCGCATGCAAGGTGTATTTTACTGTTGCGGGTGCGTCCGATGCCAACAACAATAAAAAACATCGCATAAATGCGATGCTTTCGGGTTGGGCTGTATTTAATTAAATAAATATCAGTGAGCAGTCCGTACGGGAATCGAACCCGTGTTTCCGCCGTGAGAGGGCGGCGTCTTAACCGCTTGACCAACGAACCGTGTATTATACTATCATGGAGTTTCAAAAAAAGCAAGTACTTTTTTAAAAAAACTTGATTTTTTTTCCTGATAGTGCTATTATACCTATGATAACAACGTTGACTAGATTGAGAGAGGGCAAAAGTCCTCTCTCAATTCACGTTTATAAACATCAGGCAGCTATTCAGAACCACTTGGAACAATTATGAATAGTTACAAGTATAAAAAAGAGAGGTGATAAAATGTCAAAGGCAAGTGTATATGAGGCAAAGACGGAGAGCTTTATACAACCAATTCTTGACAGCATGAATTTTGAGCTTGTTGATGTCGAGTATGTTAAGGAAGGCGGCGTGAACTACCTGAGAGCATATATCGATAAGGAGGGTGGCATAACTGTTGATGACTGTGAAGTGGTTGCAAGGCAGATGAATGAGATTCTCGACAGAGAGGACTATATTCCTGATTCGTACACCTTCGAGGTCAGCTCGCCGGGGCTTGGAAGACCTCTCAAGAAGGAAAAGGACTATGTGCGCAATATGAATAAGGAGATAGAGATTCGCACATACAGGGCTATCAACAAATCAAAGGAATTTTATGGTCTGCTTAAAGCCTATGATAAGGATACAGTGACAATAACCGATGAAGACGGCAATGAGACTACATTCAATAAGAGTGACATTGCGCTTATACGTCAGGCATTGGATTTTTAATTAAAGCGCACGATAACACAAATAGGAGGAAAAAATAATGAGCAATGAGTTATTAGAAGCGTTAAATATATTAGAGCAGGAGAAAAACATCAGTAAAGAAACTTTACTTGAGGCAATTGAGAACTCTCTTGTGACTGCCTGCAAGAACCATTTTGGTAAATCAGACAATGTAAAGGTAGAAATAGATCCTGAGACATGTGCTTTCTCATGCTACCAGGAGAAGACGGTTGTAGATACAGTTGAGGATCCGGTTGAGGAGATTTCCTTAGCAGATGCGCACAAGGTAAACGGTAACTATCAGCTTGGAGATATCGTGAGAGTTGAGGTTAAGTCAAAGGAATTCGGACGTATCGCTACACAGAACGCAAAGAATGTTATCCTTCAGAAAATCCGCGAGGAGGAGAGAAAGGTAATATTTGACGAGTACAACAGCAAGGAAAAGGATGTTGTGACAGGTGTTGTTCAAAGATACATCGGAAAGAATGTCAGCATCAACTTAGGTAAGGCAGATGCACTTCTGACTGAGAGTGAGCAGATAAAGGGTGAGGTATTCAAGCCTACAGAGCGTATCAAGGTATATATCCTTGAGGTTAAGTCCACATCAAAGGGACCAAAGATTCTTGTTTCAAGAACACATCCTGAGCTTGTGAAGAGACTTTTCGAGTCAGAGGTTACAGAGGTTAAAGAGGGCATAGTTGAGATAAAGGCTATTTCACGTGAGGCCGGAAGCAGAACAAAGATTGCAGTATGGTCAAATGATCCAAACGTAGACCCTGTAGGAGCATGTGTAGGTATGAATGGTGCCAGAGTAAATGCTATCGTAAATGAGCTTCGCGGTGAGAAAATCGATATCATCACATGGGATGAGAATCCGGCAATACTTATCCAGAACGCACTTAGCCCTGCAAAGGTTATCTCTGTTATCGCAGATGCAGATGAGAAATCAGCAAAGGTTGTTGTTCCGGATTATCAGCTTTCACTTGCAATCGGTAAGGAAGGACAGAATGCAAGACTGGCAGCAAGACTTACAGGCTTCAAGATTGATATCAAGAGCGAGACACAGGCCAGAGAGTCAGGTGACTTCATGGATTATGAGAATGACTATGAAGAGGATGATTATGATGACGATTATGATTATTCGGATGAGGAGCTTGCTGAGAACGAGAGATTAGCTGATACAGAACAGGCAGATGTACAGGCAGAGGCTTTTGATACAGAGGCTGACGAGAACGAAGCAGCAGGTACAGAAAATGATGCGGCAGATAGTGGTGATGAGCAGTAATGGCAAATAAAAAGATTCCAATGCGCAAATGCGTAGGCTGTCAGGAGATGAAGGAAAAGAAGTCACTTATTCGCGTGGTAAAGACTGCGGAGGGCGACATAATTCTCGATGACACCGGCAAGAAAAACGGCAGGGGAGCTTATATATGTAAGAGCCTTGAATGCTTTAAAAAGGCTAAAAAGACAAAGACACTTGAGCGTTCCCTTGGTGTTAGTGTATCAGAACAGGTATATGAGGAGCTTGAAAAGGAGATGAACCAAATTGACAGATAGAGTACTTTCTATGCTGGGATTAGCAGCAAAGTCAGGCAATGTGGTTAGCGGAGAGTTTTCTACAGAGAAAGCTGTAAAGACAGGAAAGGCATTTTTAGTGATAGTTGCAGATGATTCATCAGACAACACAAAGAAGCATTTTTCGGATATGACTGCTTTCTATGAGGTTCCGATTTATTTTTATAGTGACAAGGTGGGATTAGGGAATGCAATAGGCAAAGAGTTTCGCGCTTCCCTTGCAGTAACGGATGAAAACCTTGCAAATGTAGTGATAAAAAAGCTGCAGTCGAATAAAACTGAATAATGGAGGAAAATAGATATATGGCAAAAATGAGAGTTCATGAACTTGCAAAAGAATTAAATATAAAGTCGCAGGAAGTCATAGACACATTAAACGGCACACAGTTTGCTGTCAAAAATGTGCAGAGCGGTCTTGAGGATGAGGCACAGCAAATTGTACGAAAGAAGTACGCAAAAACAGAAGTAAAAAAAGATGCACCTAAGAAGGAAGAACCTAAAAAGGATGAGGCTAAGGCAGCCGACAGACCAAAGAAAAAGGCAAGCATCACAGCAGTTTTCAATGCCCAGTACAGTAAGCAGGGTAGGAAAACAAATGGTGGAAACGGCAGCGGAAATAATGGAAATAACAGTTCGCAGCGCAGGAATGGCAATGGCAGACGCGATAATCAGTCATCACGTCCTGAGCAGCACAGCATTATTAAGCCAAGACCTGTCGGAGAGAGAGCTATGCGCCCTATAAGTGAGCGTACAGCGGATCCATATGCAGATATGAAGGCAGCCAATTCGCGTCCGGCACGTCAGGCTGACGCTGATAGAAGAAGCGACAGACGTCAGGACAATGGCGAGAAAATCAACAACAGAAACACTGACAGAAATGCCGACAGAAGCAGAAATACGGACAGAAACAGCGATAGAAGAACAAACAATCGCGACAACAATAACCGAGATAACAGCAGAGACAATAATAGAGACAATAACAGAGGCTTCAGAAATGACTCCAGACGTCCTGCAGAGGGTGGCAGAAGCTTTGACAGAAATAATGATAGAAGCAGAAGCAACGACAGAAGCAGGAGCAATGACAGAAATAACGATAGAACAGGCAACAGAGGTGATGACAGAAATCGTTTCAGAAAAGAAACAGTTGCAGTTGCAGCTCCAGATGATGTAAGAGGAAAGGAGAGCCGCGACAGAGGCAACGATAGAAAGAATAAGCATAATCACAATCAGAGCCAGAAGCAGGATAAGCTCGGAAAGAAGCAGGAGAATTACATCAATCTCGAGAAGCATGGCGGAAAGAAAAAGCCACAGCAGCCGAAGGCACAGCCAAAAGAGGATGATAACGAGATTAAGACAATTTCTCTTCCGGAGAAGATTACAATAAGGGATTTAGCTGATAAGATGAAGGTTCAGCCTTCAGCCATCGTAAAGAAGCTTTTCATGAAGGGCGAGATGGTAACAGTTAACTCTGAGGTTGATTTTGCAGCTGCTGAGGAGATTGCGTTAGAGTTCAATTTCATATGTGAGGAAGAGGAGAAAGTCGATGTGATTGCAGAGCTTCTCAAGGAGGATGAAGAGGATGAGAGCAAGATGGTTCCTCGTCCACCTGTAGTCTGCGTAATGGGTCACGTAGATCATGGTAAGACATCACTGCTTGATGCCATCAGACAGACACGTGTTACAGACCGTGAGGCAGGTGGTATCACACAGCACATCGGTGCATCTGTTGTATCAATCAATGGCCAGAATATCACATTCCTTGATACACCGGGACATGAGGCATTTACAGCAATGCGTATGCGTGGTGCAAACTCTACTGATATCGCAATCCTTGTTGTTGCTGCAGATGATGGTGTAATGCCACAGACTGTTGAGGCAATAAACCATGCAAAGGCAGCCGGTGTAGAGATTATCGTTGCTGTCAACAAGATAGATAAGCCAAGTGCCAATATCGACAAGGTTAAGCAGGAGCTCTCAGAGTATGAGCTTATCCCGGAGGATTGGGGCGGAAGCACAATATTCTGTCCTGTATCTGCACATACTAAGGAGGGTATCGACAATCTCCTTGAGATGATTCTTCTCACAGCAGAGGTGCTCGAGCTCAAGGCTAATCCTGATAGAAACGCAAGAGGTCTCGTAATTGAAGCACAGCTTGATAAAGGCCGTGGTGCGGTTGCCACAGTGCTTGTACAAAAAGGAACACTCCATGTCGGAGATCCTATCGCATGCGGAAGCAGCTATGGTAAGGTAAGAGCCATGATTGATGACAAGGGCCGCAGAGTAAAGGAGGCTAAGCCTTCTACGCCTGTAGAGATACTTGGACTCAACAGTGTGCCTTCAGCAGGTGAGACATTTGTGGCATGTGATTCAGAGAAGGAGGCAAAGGCATTCTCTGACACATATATTTCAGAGGAGAAGAATAAGCTCATCGAGGATACAAAGGCAAAGATGTCACTTGATGATCTGTTCTCACAGATTCAGTCCGGCAATATGAAGGAGCTTGATATCATCGTAAAGGCAGATGTACAGGGTTCAGTTGAAGCTGTTAAGCAGAGTCTTGTCAAGCTTTCAAATGAGGAGGTTGTGGTCAAGGTCATCCATGGCGGTGTTGGTGCCATCAACGAGTCAGATGTTATCCTTGCATCAGCATCAAATGCAATCATCATTGGCTTTAACGTCAGACCGGATCCTGTTGCCAAGGCTACAGCAGACCGTGAGGGCGTAGATATCAGACTTTACAAGGTCATCTACAATGCAATCGAGGATGTATCTGCGGCCATGAAGGGTATGCTTGATCCTGTATTTGAGGAGAAGGTTATCGGACATGCGGAAATCAGACAGATTTTCAAGGCTTCAGGCGTTGGAAACATTGCAGGTTCATATGTGCTTGACGGATTTATGGAGAGAGGCTGCCGTGTCAGAATTAGCAGAGAGGGTGAGCAGATATTCGAGGGAGACCTTGCTTCACTCAAGAGATTCAAGGATGACGTCAAGGAGGTCAAGACAGGCTATGAGTGTGGTCTTGTATTTGACGGATTTAATGATATTCAGGAATTCGATATAGTTGAAGCTTACAAGATGGTAGAGGTTCCGAGATAATCATATATTGGTTATCTTGAATTAATGCAGCTATTCGGATAGTTACGGTTTAATATAAAAAGAAAGCGGGATTATATGAGAAAGAACAGCATAAAAAATATTCGTATCAACGAAGAGGTAATGCGTGAACTGTCAAATATCATACGCGGTGAGATAAAGGATCCGCGTATCAATCCCATGACAAGTGTTGTTGCTGTCGAGGTGGCACCTGATTTAAAGACAGCAAAGGCTTATATCAGTGTGCTTGGTGACAAGAAATCACAGGCTGATACGCTTGCAGGACTTAAGTCAGCGGAGGGATATATACGCAGAACTCTCGCAAAGAACATCAATTTAAGAAATACACCTGCCATTACATTTATCATAGACCAGTCTATAGAGTATGGTGTTGAGATGTCTAAAAAGATTGATGAAGTAACAAAAAATCTCAAAGAGGATTAACAAAGAGGATTGATTATGACAGAGATTGATTCTATTTTAAAGGATGCACAATCAGTTGCCGTTTCCGGTCATGTGAGACCGGACGGAGACTGTGTCGGCTCAACACTTGCGGTATACAACTACATAAAGGATTATTATCCTGATATAAAGGCAAGGCTTTATTTAGAGCCAAGCCCGAACATCTTTAAGTTCATGCAAAGAGCAGATGAGATTGACAGCAGCTATGCGGATGATACAGTATACGATCTGTTCATAGCATGTGACTGCAGTGACACAGGCAGACTGGGAAGTGCAGCTAAGTATTTTGAGTCTGCAAAAAGGACACTTTGCATAGATCATCATGTTACAAACGGGGCCTTTGCAGACGCAAATTACATCTTTCCGGATGCGAGCTCAACCTGTGAGCTTGTGTTTGAACTTCTGCCGAAGGAGCGCATCACAATACAGATAGCAGAGTGTATTTACACAGGCATGGTGCATGATACAGGCGTGTTCCAGTATTCATGCACTTCAAAAAAGACTATGGATATAGCAGGCTCCCTGATGGAGATGGGCATTGATTATTCAAGGATAATCGATGATACATTTTATACAAAGACATTTGCTCAGAACAAGATTATGGGGCAGGCACTTTTGAATGCTGCTTTGTATCTGAATGGTGATGTTATATTGTCTGCAGTATCGCGCGCTGAGATGGAGAAGTACGATGTGCTTCCAAAGCATCTCGACGGCATTGTAAATCAGCTGCGTGTGACAAAGGATATAAAGGTTGCTGTATTTCTCTACGAAAATGAGGATGGTACCTACAAGGGCAGCCTGCGTGTAAACGGTGATTATGATGTGGCAAAGGTTGCGTCGGTATTTGGCGGCGGTGGACATGTAAAGGCCGCTGGATTTACGATTGACGGACCGCTTGAGGTGGCAACAGACCGCATCCTTACGGCAATTAAGGACAATATTTAGGGAGAGATTCTTGGGCAGATGGTTAATGGAATAATCAATGTATACAAGGAAAAGGGCTATACAAGCTTTGACGTTGTGGCAAAGCTTCGAGGCATATTCCACCAGAAGAAGATTGGTCATACGGGTACACTTGATCCTGATGCGCAAGGCGTCCTTCCTGTCTGCCTTGGAAAGGCAACCAGAGTGTGTGACCTTTTGACAGATAAGGACAAGGTCTATAAAGCTGTGCTGCTTTTAGGACAGGAGACAGATACACAGGATATTTCAGGGCAGGTCTTAAATCAGGCTAAGGTCAATGTGACTGAGCAGGCGGTGTATGATGCAATATCACAGTTTATTGGCAGACAAAAGCAGGTGCCGCCAATGTATTCGGCTCTAAAGGTCAATGGGAAAAAGCTATATGAGCTTGCCAGGGAGGGCAAGGTTATAGAGAGAAAAACCAGGGATATCGAGGTGTTTGATATCAAGGTTGAAAGCATTGATTTGCCTGAGGTTACGATGACGGTGCACTGTTCAAAGGGCACATATATCAGGACGCTGTGCAATGACATCGGAGAGAGGCTGGGCTGCCATGGCTGCATGAAGTCACTGCTTAGAGTAAGGGTAGCAGGCTTTGACTTAGAGCATGCACTTACACTTTCACAGATTCAGTCAAAGGTGGATGAAGGCTGCTTTGATATGGTGATGCCTGTTGACGGAGTATTCGAAAATCTGCCGGCAGTGCATACTGCTTCAGATGCTGATAAGCTTGTCAGAAATGGAAATAAAATTCCGGCAGTGCTTACGGATTATTTAAAACATAGTGCTGACTCTGATATAAGATACAGAGTATACAATCATGAGGGCATATTTGTCGGTGTGTATTCGTATCTTGATGAGACCGGTGAGTTTAAGCCGGTTAAGATTTTTATGGAATAGAATAGTATACAGATATTATGGAATATATAAGCAAAACTCTGGATTTTCATGTCAAGGAGCCGTCCGTCATCTCGTTTGGAAAGTTTGACGGGCTTCATAGAGGACATGAATTTCTGATGGAAAAGCAAATTGAACAGAGCAATCTGCATGGCTACAAGCGCATCATATTTACGTTTGACATTCCTCCCAAATCGGAGGTACTTGGCGTTGAGTCAAAGGTTATAATCACAAACGATGAAAAAGAGTATGTGTTTGAAAAATCAGGTATTGACTATCTGATAGAGTGTCCGTTTGTGCCACAGGTGATGACGATGGAGGCGGATGCGTTTGTCAGATGGATAGTTAAAAGTCTTAATGTCAAGTGTATCATTGTCGGAGATGATTTCCGTTTCGGGCACAACAGGGCAGGAGACCATCGGCTGCTTTCTGCGATGGCAGGAGAGCTTGGATACGAGCTTATTGTGGTGGACAAGATAAAGGATGGAGCCAGGGATATAAGCAGTACCTATATCCGCGAGGAGATTGCGGCAGGACATATTAAAAAGGCGAATGAACTGCTGGGATATCCCTTTTTCATAAAAGGAAGAGTAGTGCATGGCAGAGCACTGGGCAGGACTATTGGCATTCCGACAGTCAACCTTTCAGTGCCGCACGATAAGCTGCTTCCACCAAAGGGAGTGTATATGTCAAGAGTTCTTGTCAGGGACAACTGGTACCTTGGTGTAACCAATATAGGATGCAAGCCTACTATAGAGGGCAAAAATCCAATCGGTGCAGAGACATATATCATAGATTTTGGGCAGGATGTTTACGGACAGGATATCATGGTAGAGCTTCATAAGTTCGTAAGACCTGAGATGAAGTTTGATTCAATAGAAGCGTTAAAGAGCCAGATGAGTGCAGATATCAATTATACAATCAATTATGCAGGCAGTCACACATTCTAGTGTGGCTGTTTTTTTGCGAAATTACCCAAAATAACGAAAAAATGACAAATATTACGGAAATATTACGGAAAAATATTGACATTTTAACAATTTGTGATATACTCGTAAACATGGGATTATGGATAGCATGAACTGGAGGCTATATGAAAAATAAATTAAAATTAGGACAGGCAGCAGGCGTTGTAGCGTTTGCTATTATTATAGG
>OJAI01001587.1_pt1 | contig 11829 bp, 10 predicted proteins | sample 1588891 | NCBI WGS metagenome assembly OJAI01 (sample SAMN03283255) | human gut metagenome | biome: human-associated habitat; material: feces | host: Homo sapiens | place: USA | collected 2013 | reverse complement strand
TCCAGCAGCGCCACCACGGGCGCGCCGGTCTTGAGGGCCATGTCCAGGAGCTTGAGGATTTTGGCAGCCTGGGCCTTGCCCATCGCGCCGCCGTGAACCTTGAAATCCTGCGCGAAGAGGTACACCGGACGCTCCTCAATGGTGGCATATCCGGTGATGACGCCCGCGCCTTCCTCGTTTTGGCTCACCAGCGCAAACAGCTCCACAAAGCTGCCGGCATCCGCGAGCTTTTCCACACGCTCGCGCGCGGTCAGCTTGCCTTTGACGTGCTGGCGGCCGCGGGCGTGGTCTTCGGCTTCGGCGGCGAGCTGCGCGGCACGCAGCACGGACGTACGGATCGGCTGCGATTCGCGGGCTTCGGCAGCCGCTTCGTCACCCAGTCGCTCCTGCTGTTCCATGACGACCTTCACGGCCTCTTTGACGGCCGGGCTTGCGATGATGTCGGTCATTTCGCGCCGCCTTCCGTCTTGGTTTCCGTATTACCGTCCGTTGCCGGCTTGCCGTCAGCCGCCTTGGAAGCGCCGTTGACGTCGATGGTCATCAACGTCTCGCCCGCTTCGATGCCTGCGGCCGGGCCGACGAAGATCTTGGTGACGGTGCCCTTGACCGGCGCGTACACGTAGTTCTCCATCTTCATGGATTCGAGCACGACGAGCAGGTCGCCCTTGGCCACGTCCTGGCCTTCGGCGACGTTGATGCGTGTGACGACCGCCTGCATCGGGCTGGCGATCACACCGGACTGGCCGTCGTTGCCCTGCTGCTTCTTTTCGACGTGGTGCAGGCCCTGTCCGCGCAGCGGCTGGATGGCGCGCTTGGCGTCACGCGCCTTGGCGCCGCCGGTCAGGTTGGCCACGATGTCGTTCGGCACGGTCAGCGACACACGATGGTTGTTGACTTCGATGACGAAGGTTTCGCTGGATTCCTTCTGCTCGGCTTCCTTCGCACCCGAAGCGCCGGCCATGGATGCCGGCTGGCCGCCCTTGGTGGAGGATGCTTCCTTGTTCAGGTACTTGCGTTCCAGCCATTTCGTGCTCACGTCGTAGGCCACGCCATGCTCGGCGGTGAACTCGTCGTCGTTGAAGATCAGCTCGAACAGGCTTGCCGGGGTCGGCACGCCTTCCACCTTGAGCTCTTCCAACGCGCGGCGCACACGTGCCACGGCTGTCGCACGGTCGGAGGCGGTGACCACGAGCTTGCCCATCATCGAATCGAACTTCGGGGAGATGGTGTCGCCTTCCACCACGCCGGAATCGACGCGGATGCCCGGTCCGGAAGGCCACTTGAGCGAGGTGAGCGTGCCGGAGCTCGGCGCGAGGTTCTTGGCTGGATCCTCGCAGGTCAGACGCAGTTCGAAGCTGTGTCCGCGCAGCGGGTGGTCGACGGTCAGCTCGCCGCCGTTGGCGATGGTGAGCTGTTCTCGCACCAAATCGAGGCCGCAGACCTCTTCGCTGACGGTGTGTTCCACCTGCAGACGCGGATTGACTTCCAGGAAGTAGACCTTGCCCTGCTCGGTCACCATGAATTCGCAGGTGCCCAGACCGATGTAGTCGACCGCTTCGAAAAGCCGGCGTGAGTAAGTCTCCAGCTGTTCGAGCACGCCGTCGGAAAGGAACGGCGCCGGCGCTTCCTCCACCAGCTTCTGGTTGCGGCGCTGCACGGAGCAGTCGCGGGTGGAATACACGGTGAAATTGCCGTGCGAATCGCGTCCGCACTGCGTTTCGACGTGACGGCCCTTGTCGATGAACCGTTCGACGAAATACTCGTCCAAATCGCCGCCCTGCAGCGCATCGTGGTTCATGTAGAAGCCACGCAGCTCGTCATCGTTGTGCACGAGCGTGATGCCGCGGCCGCCACCGCCGTCGGTGCGCTTGAGCATCAGCGGATAGCCGTGCGTGTGCGCGAAGTCGAGCAGCAGTCGCATGTCGGAAATCGACTGGGAAATGCCGGGAACCGGCGGCACCTTCGCGAAAGTGGCCACGCGGCGGGCCGTGATCTTGTCGCCCAGGTCGACGAGCGCCTTCGGATTCGGGCCGACCCACGTGGCGCCGGCGTCGAGGACCTTCTGCGCGAAGCTTGCGACTTCGGAAAGGAAGCCATAGCCGGGGTGCACCGCGTCGGCACCGCTGCGCTGCAGGATGTCGATGAGCAGATCCTCGTTGAGATACGTGTCCTTGTAGGTGTCGCCAGACAGCAGATACGCATCATCGGCCATCTGCACGTACTGTGCGTGACGGTCCTGTTCGGCGTAGACCGCGACCGTGGGAATCCCCATCTCACGTGCGGTGCGCACGACTCGAAGCGCGATTTCGCCGCGATTCGCCACCAGTAGTTTGTTGACATTCTTAGGCATAATGTCAAGTTTGGCGGTCGAGGCGTGATTCGACGAACTCGTTTCCCACAAAAGATTCGCGATCTTTTTGTAAGGCTCCACAAACGTTACCGAAACTTAGCAACCCTACGATGGGGAGCATTGATTGACGAAAGACTCATTTTCGTCAGTTTTTGTAGCATCCTGTAGCATCCGCAAAAAAGGGAGGATTCCACCATGCGCAACGCAATCCTGACCATCTCATCCGCGGCCAAAACGGCCACCAGCGGCAAATTCGGCGCCGTTTTGAAGTCCACGCTGTTCGCCGTGCTGCTCGCCGCCGCCTCCATGGCGGGCGCCGTGCCGATTCCGGGCACTCCGGTTCCGATCACCCTGCAGACCTTCGTGGTCATGCTGGCCGCGCTGATGCTGCCGTGGAAGCAGGCGGGCGCCGCGGTGCTCATGTATCTGGCCGCGGGCGCGGCTGGTCTGCCGGTGTTCGCCGGCGGCGCGTCCACCATGGCTTTGGTCGGCCCGAGCGCCGGCTTCCTCATCGGTTTCCTGCCGGCCGCCGTCGTCACCTCGCTGCTCAAGGGCAAGGCGCGTGTCGATTCCCCGAAGCATGCTGCGTTGACCGCCGCACGGTATCTGTTCGCCTGCGTGGCCGGCTGCATCGTGCTTGACTATCTGCTCGGCTTCATCGTGCAGTCCGCCATTACGGGCGTGGCGATGCCGGTGGTGGCCATCGCTTCGATGGGCTTCATTGTGGGCGATTGCATCAAGGCGGTTGTGGCTTCGTTGGTCGCGAGCGGACTGGCAAAGCTGCAGTGACTTTTATCGGCAGCGACTTTTCTGCGGTAGTTTTCTACGACTTTTTGCTGGGAATTTTCTGCTGAGGGTTTTCCGCTGAGAATTTCCGCTGTGATTTCCGGGTTTCTTCGTGATTTCCGGGTTTTGATACAGTCTTCCGTTTTCGCTGTGATTTTCGTTTTCGCTGTGTCCGGTGGGGCCGGCGGATACCAACGTGCGACACGCTCCGGGCCGCTCAGGCCGAGTCTTTACGGTCTTACGTTGGTATCCGCCGGCCCCACCTCGTTTTGGGGGAATGTTGCGTTTGCGGGTGGCGCGGTTTTTGGATATTGCGATTTTGGGAAATGCCGCTTTTCTCGAATATTGCGTTTTTTGAAACGTGCGATTTTCGAAAAAAGCGCTTTACGACTTTATGAGGGATGAGGGTTAGAGAATTATTGGGGTAGGACGCCTACGTCGGCGGTGCGCACGGTGTGCAGGTTGCCGTTGTCGTCTCTGATGGTGAGGGAGGCGTCGGGGTTGAGTTCCAGTGCGGTGCCGCGCAGGGTGGTGCCGTCCACGAAATGCGCCTCGCATGGCTTGCCGAGCGTCCAGCAGACCGGACGCATCTCCTCCATCGCACGCGTGGCCTCACGCTGCGGGTCGGCTTCGAAATCGGCGAGCCTTGATCGCAAACCGTCCACCAGATGGGCCGCGATCATGTCGCGCAATGTCATGGAATCGGGCAGGCCATGCGCGACCAGCTGCAGCGACGTGGCCTTGTCGGTTGGCAGATGGTCTTCGGGGACGGCCAGGTTCAGGCCGATGCCGAAGACAATGCCGACGCGTTCCGTTGCAGCAGCCACATCAGTGGTACCAGTTGTACCGTCCGCGATGGGAGTTGCGGCAAGCGGAACCATTTCGGCGAGCACGCCGCCCAGTTTCTTGCCGTCGACGAAAATGTCGTTCGGCCATTTGAGCATGATGTCCTTGCCGAGCGGGCCGCCGCAATCGCGGATGGCCGCGATAATCGCGTTGCGCGCCTCGCAGCCGGCGATCATCTGCAGCCAGCCGTTGACGGACGTGTCCCGCACAATCGCCGTAGGCACGCTGACCACCAGGGAGACGATGAACGACTCCCCCACCGCGCTGGTCCATTGATGGTCGAGACGGCCACGGCCGGCGGTCTGCTCGTCGGCGCAGATCGCCACGATTTCACGGCCGGTCCAATCGCGTCCATCGCAGCCATCGAGGCCATCTCGGCTGGTCGAGCCGAACAGCGCGCCTTTGCGCACCAATTCGGCGGCGTACGTGTTGGTGGAACCCACTGAGTCCAGCGCGATCACCTGGTCGGCCGCGACGCAGGTGCGTGGCATGGTCAATGCGGAATCCAATATGGTCGTCATGATTCCTTCTCCTGTCCGTCGAGCTGTCGTCCATCAAGCTGTCGTCCATCGAGATATCGTTCGTCGGCGTCCTGCTTGTCGGACTGCTGTCTGTCGATGCGACGCCCGCCGATACGCCGTTTGCCCGCCGTCGACGTGCCAACGTACGACGCCTCGCGTGCGGCAAGCCGCGCGGCACGCGACTCGCGCCAGAACTCCAGGCACAGGAATCCGAACACGAATGCGATCGGAAGCATATGCCGTTCGAAATTGTTGGCCGGTGCGGTGATCATCACACCCATAAGCAGCAGCAACGGCAGATGCCATGACAGCGACCGCCATCGGCGCAGCACCACTTCGGCGGCGCCGATCAGCAGTGTCAGCGTGACATACAGGTTGCCGTGCGTCACCCAGCCAAGCACGGGAATCTGTCCCCATTTCTTGGCGAAGCCGGCCACCTGGTTGCGCCACTGGTGGTTGTACAGGTGAATCCATTCGTTGTCGGACTGCACGTAATCGTTGTTCACGTAGTAGTCCATCGACACGTATGGCAGGTCGGTCACGTTGAAGTATCCGAAGCATTCGGCGAAGAGCGCGTCGAGCGCGATCTGAGGATTCGCCTTGACGATCTGCCACCATGCGTCGTTGAAATCCTTCATGTCGTCCTTGGTGACGGTACGCCACTTGTAGCTGACCTTCTTGGACTGGATGCCCGACGATTTCACCGGGTCGGCGTCCTGCTGGAAGTATGATTCGGCCATCTGGTCGAGGTTGAAGACGGGAGCGAGTTTCTTGGCCGCGTCCTCGGGAATGCCCTGCGGATTGTATTTCGCCACGCGGGCGATCTGCTGCAGCTGGATGCCACGGCTTTCGATCGGATCGCCGCCGATGACGGCACCGCTGTTCACCAGATAGACGAGGCCGCCATGGATGAGCACGGTCGGCAGCATCAATGCGACCACGTACGTCTTCCAACGTTTACGGTCGTTGATGATGGCCAGCAGCGCGGCGAACAGAATGATGTACCACGCGTATTTGGCGCTGATCAGCATGACGCAACTCGACATGAACAGTGCCGCCAAGGAACGTTTGCGCAGTTTCATGGGCTTGCCGTTGATGGTGGGCAGCGCCTTGATATGCGTCATATGCAGCTCATACCACACGCCGAACCACCAGACGAACGCGAACGCGAACAACGGCGATTTGGTCAGTGAGATCGTGGCGAACACCGCCAACGGGCACACCATGAAGAACAGCAGAATCACGAAGCGTGTCTTCGCGCCGGCGCGCAGTCTGGACGGACGCGCCACCACACCCGCCTCGGGATGGGTGAAATCGCGCATGTTCCAGCAGTCGTGCCGTTCGGGATGGGAGAAGTCGAACGTGCCGACGCCCAGCCTACGCCACGGCAGATTGAAGAAACGATTGGCGGTGGCGGCGCAGCAGAACGCGGCGAACAGCCATTGCAGCGCGGCCAGCGCCACGATGCCGGCGTCGTTGGAATCGGTGAAATACCGGGAGACCGCGGCGAACGCACCGTAGAAAACGGTCAGCACGATGTTGTGCTGGTCGGTCAGATACGTGGGATTGGCCGGCCACATGTAGTGCGCGGTCGGATAGATGTCCATCGGCACGAATGAGAAGAAGCCGATGTATGGCTGTTTCAGTCCGGTCCACTGGTTCAACGCCCAGCTGAATTCGCGGATCTGGGAGCGGATGTCGGCGCCGTACGCGGCAAGCAGGGTGGTCGGAATCCACAGCCAGCCGATGACGAACAGCAGCATGAGCTTCCACCAGCAGTCGGTGCAACGTGTCAGCTTGCGACCAATCCAGACGATCACCGCATGGATGGCGCGCCCCGGTCGGCTATGCGCGGCGTCGCTCAGATGGCGCAGCATGATGCCCAATACCGTCGTCGGCGTGCCGGACACCTCCTGACACAGCTTGACGTATCGACGTGAGAAATACGTCGGCAGCACGCGCTCGCCACGGCCGTAACGGACCAGCGACCACAATATAGCAAACGAAACAACGAAGGCGATCGCCATGTACAGCACGTTGGCCCAGCCGAAGTCGGCGAGTCCGGTGCCAAACCAGTACAGCGGGCCGATGCCGCAGCACCACGCCACCCACAGGCATGCGAGCACGCCCAACGTCCAGCTGAGGAACGTGTCGGCTTTTCCGGCTTTCTTGTTTTCGCTCATAGTCGGCATATTACCGCCACTGCGCGAATGGGGACCGGAACGGTCGGCGAACGTGCGGCAATTCGCAGATACGACGATTAGAATGGACGGTTATGAACTCCGAGCAGGCAGACATCCTCGACCTTTTGTCAGGCCATACCGACGATACGACCATCGAGCGGTTGGCTTTCGAATGCCTGTTGACGAACATGACCGACGATCGTGTGGTCTCCTTGATGAACATTCTCGGATGGCAAGGCGATTTCAACTGTTTTGCGATCGGCGGGGTGCCTTCGGCCAGTCTTGCCTCGACATCCCTCGCCATCCGCAAGGCGGTGCGCGATTTGGGTGGCGAGCATGTGGTCATCGGCACGTACGGCACTTTCCTGCTGGCTTTGGCTTGCCAGATGGGCGCGGTCACGCCGGAGGTGACCTGTACCGCGGTCATGCCGGCGTTCAGCGAGGACGAGCCACTGTATTTGAGCCCGGTCCGTTCCGGTGTGGCGGGGGCTTCGCATGCGTTGCGTGAGACGATGTTCTCGCTGCAGGCGGCTCCGGCGCTGTCCACTCCTTCCCGTCCGCTGCGTGCCGACGAGCTGTTGCCGGAGCGTGCGCTGCTGGGTGATGATTACGCGCGTGAGGAACTGTATCGGAACGTATATCAGGTGCTGCGCGGCGAGAATCCCGATGATCCCACTTATCTGACGGTGTCCACGTTCCTGAAGTATGGCAGTTCGTTGGAGAACACGGCGAAGGAGCTGAATGTGCATCCGAACACCGTGCGCTACCGCTTGAAGCGTGCCGCCGAAACGACCGGCTGGGATGCCACCGATCCGCGTGACGCGTATGTGCTGACGACCGCGCTGGCGATTGGCCGTATGCGCGACCGCTGAGCCGCTGCCCGGGTGGTGTGGCGTCTGGGTACGCCCGTTGCATCTGTCATCCGGTCATAAAGTCATGAATCTTTCCGAACATATGAAAAGACCCGCATGCTGCGATTGCAGATACGGGTCTTTTGGTGAAGCTTAGCTTCTGTGCACTCAGGCAACGACCGCCGGATCAACCGGGACGCCCGGGTTCATCGTGGAGGTGATGGTCGCCTTGGTGACGTAGCGGCCCTTCACGGTGGACGGCTTCAGACGCTTGACTTCGTCGGCCACAGCCTTGAAGTTCTCGTCCAGAGCCTGCTCGGTGAAGGACATCTTGCCGATGAGGAAGCTCAGGTTGCCGTTCTTGTCGACACGGAAGTCAACCTTGCCGCCCTTGATGTCCTTGATGGCCTTGGTGACGTCCATGGTCACGGTGCCGGTCTTCGGGTTCGGCATGAGGCCACGCGGACCGAGCACGCGGCCGAGACGGCCGACCTTGCCCATCATGTCCGGGGTGGCGACGACGGAATCGAAGTCAAGGAAACCGTCAGCGACCTTCTGCACGAGGTCGTCGTCACCGACGATGTCGGCGCCAGCCTCGAGAGCCTCGGTGGCCTTCGGGCCACGGGCGAAGACGAGGACCTTGGCGGTCTTACCGGTGCCGTTCGGCAGGTTCACGGAACCGCGGACCAGCTGGTCGGCCTTGCGCGGATCCACGTTCAGGCGCAGCACGGCCTCAACGGTCTGGTCGAACTTGTACTCCGGCATGCTCTTGAGGAGAGCGATGGCTTCGTTGGCGGTGTAAAGGTTGTTGCGATCGATCTTCTCAGCCGCTTCGCGATACTTCTTGGAACGCTGTACCATTAGTCCTTCTCCTCTCAGTCGGTAACCGTGATACCCATCGAACGGGCGGTGCCCGCGATGATCTTCATGCCGGCTTCGACGTCGCGTGCGGACAGATCAGCCATCTTGATTTCAGCGATCTCACGGACCTGAGCCTTGGTGACGGAGCCGACCTTGTGGGTCAGCGGGTTCTCGGTACCCTTCTGGATGCCAGCGGCCTTCTTCAGCAGAGCTGCTGCCGGCGGGGTCTTCAGGATGAAGGTGAAGGAACGATCTTCGTAAACGGTGATCTCAACAGGGATGACCTGGCCCATCTTGTCCTGCGTGGCAGCGTTGTACTGCTTGCAGAAGTCCATGATGTTCACGCCATGGGAACCCAGAGCCGGGCCCAGCGGCGGAGCCGGGTTGGCCTTGCCGGCCTGAATCTGGAGCTTGAGAAGCGCCGAGACTTTCTTCTTAGGAGCCATTGTATGGTTCTTCTTTCTGTGAAGCGGTGGTTAACGGCACCGGAGTAGGTCTCCCGCGTCCGGTTCCTTCCGCAACGTATATTGCTGTGCTGTGCTAGCAGGTGCCGCCGCCTTGTTCAGGCACACGAGACCCTCCAGACACAACTTTTCTATTATGCGATTCCGCCACGACATTGCGCGTATGGCAATACATACAAAGAAACCCCGCCGAAGCGGGGTTCAAAAGAATCACGATTTCAGGTTCCTGAATGGGTGTGACGCGTGCGGTAGCAAGGCGCCCAAGCGCAGGCGTACCAAGGTGCGTCAAGCTTGGAGCAACGCAGCTAACGCTCCGTCATGCACGTTCAGGCTAATTTTTCAACCTGGTTGAAGCCTAGCTCCACCGGCGTGTCACGGCCGAAGATGGACACGAGCACGGTGAGCTTCTGCGTGGACGGATCCACTTCGGAGACAACCGCGGCCATGGTGGTGAACGGTCCATCGGTGACGGTGACCTGATCGCCAGGAGCGTAGGAGACCTCAAGCTTGCGCTTCTTGGCTGCGGCCGGCTTGTCTCCGGCGGCCTTGAGAGCTTCGGAAGCGATCATCGGAGCCATCATGGAGACGACTTCCTTGCGGGTCAGCGGTGCCGGATCCTTGGTCGGGCCGACAAAGCCGGTGACGCCTTCGGTCTCGCGGACGATACGACGGGCGTTCTCATCCGGCAGCATGCGGATCAGCACATAGCCGGGGACACGCACGCGGGTGATGACCTTCTTGCCCTTTTCGGTGTGCTTTTCGACTTCCTCCATCGGCACTTCGACCTGGAAGATCTTGTCTTCCATACCGAAGCTGGCCACGCGGGATTCGACGTTGGTCTTCACGCGCTTCTCATAGCCGGAATAGGTGTGCAGCACATACCACTTGCCTTCAAGCGTGCGCAGGCTCTTGGAGAATTCCTCGACGGCCTTGGCACCGGCATCCTGCTCAGTGTCTTCATCCTCAGTGGTTTCCGCGGTCTGCTCTTCCGGAGCGTCCTGCTCGGACTGGGCCTGCTCATCGGTCGCCTGATCGGCGGCGACGGCCTGGACGGCCTCGCCTTCGGCCGGCAGCGCCTCAACAGCGGCAGCAGCCTCGGTATCAGCCTTGGAAGCCTCGTCGAGGTTGTCGGAAAACACTTCGTCAGTCATGCACTTTCACCTTCAAGTTGTTTATCAGCCGAATATCCACAGGGTCAGCTTGCCCAGACCGTAGTCCATGCCGGTGACCAGTGCCGTCAGCAGCAGCATCGTGCCGACGCCGACGCGATCCTTTCCGGCCGTACAGTGATAGAGCAGCGCGCCGTCCGTCTGCGCGAGCAGAAGCTTCGTCTCCGACTGTATTTTGTCCAGCCACAGTCCAAAATAGTGCATCGAAAGCGCCGTCAGAAGCAGGTATACGAGCAGCATGCCGCTGATCAGCCAGAAAAAGGCGCAGTCGGCGGCGAGCAGGAAGTATTTTTTCCCGCGCCGCGGCATGAGACTGTACACCACGAGACAAAACGGCAGGAACACGACGAGAAATGCCGTCGAGAAGAAGGAGGTCAGGGCGCTCCCTTTTCCCGCGAGGAACAACGAAGAAAGCTCCATATCAGCAGCCCTCCTGCGCGTATTTACACACCGCGGCAGCTTGTGCCACAAGCGCACGGGCGCAGAAAAGAGCGCCTGCAGATCCTGCGGCGCCGCTTTCCGGATGGCGTCCGGGGCACTGCGGTCCGGCCGGGAGAAAGGCTCCCTCCGGCAGAGCCGCCGCGCTGCATGTATGCTGTTCGGTCATTGATGGTTCCGTGCTTGCCATTTGCTCTGTTCTCCTAAAGACGCATTGTTATGTGGAAACATTATAGCAGGGTTGTGCCGAAAAAAATAGCCAATGATACCTGAATTAGTCTTAATTCTTGCCACCGCTCCCAGATACAGAGCCTTGCACTTGCACATTCAGACGGAAAATACGCAGCTTGGTTTCGGTTTGCGTGAAATACCTTGAGGTTTTTGAAGAAAATGGCCGGCATACGTCTGCGGGTATGTTATCCTGAAAGCAGTGATAAGAAAGCGACACCGAAAGAAAGCGTGACACCATGTCAGAGAAAGAAAAGATTGAAAGTTGTACGGAAGGCGACGGTTTACGACCTGCAGAAGATCCTTGATAAAGGCGGGGCAGGTAACCGCCCCAGCCGAAAGAAGATACATTATCGAGTACTGACTTGCGCATAATCGTTGCGCGCTGTTAGCATTTTGTTAACAAAATACGTTCGCATTATGCGGAAAACAATCGTAAATCCGCGACATTTTTCGCACTGCAAAGCACCTTGAGAGCGCCGCAAAGCATTGATAAACAAAGAAAAACCAGCAATCGCAATGGATTGCTGGTTTTCTCTGTTCTGGCAAATGACTCTAATTTTGATAGAAACCCGTTAAGGGGGTGCAATTACGGTTTGGAGGGGGTGCATTTTTGATTTTAGGGGGGGGCAGTACTTTGCCAAAGGAAGAGGAGCGCCTTCATGAAATAATGTGTTAAGGGAAAATAATTTTTTGTTAAAATGCGTATGTTTTTCTCCACACCCCTTGCAAGCCAGAAAAAGCTCGGTATAATATGACCAGAAGAACTGAAACGGTCATATTTCAGAGAGGGTGCGACCTTGGCTTTTACCGATTACGAGACTGAGCAGCTCCGCAAGGCGTTGCTGAAGGAAACGAGACATTGTGCTGTCACGCTGGGGATGAAGAAAACCTCCGTAGAGCAGCTGACGAAGGCGGTCGGCATTGCAAAGGGCTCGTTCTATAAATTCTACGAATCCAAGGAAATGCTTTTCTTCGCGGTTTTGGAGAACGTTCACTCCGAGCTTTACGGAGTGGCTGACCATGCACTGAGCGAAGCAAACGGCTTGCCGCCGTCGGAGCGTGCGGCAAAGGCGGTTCTTGCCGTCTGCCGGCGACTGTCCGATACCGGCGACATGGTTTTCATTGAACA
>OJAI01001578.1_pt1 | contig 11870 bp, 11 predicted proteins | sample 1588891 | NCBI WGS metagenome assembly OJAI01 (sample SAMN03283255) | human gut metagenome | biome: human-associated habitat; material: feces | host: Homo sapiens | place: USA | collected 2013 | reverse complement strand
TCTGCCGCACCTCGCTCGCCGTATCGGCACTTAGAATTATGCGGTATTGCCCTGACTCGGGCACTTGATGAGCTGTTTCTGCCAAATCAGGGTTTGCCTTTCTGCGGCGGCATTTTTTCCAGGTAAACGCTGGTGGAAGGGAAGGCGAAGTCGCATCCATCCCGCTTCATCAGGTCCATGATGGCCAGATTCATGCGGCTTTTCAGTTGTAAATAGCCCGTATAATCCACCGCCGTCACATAGCAACGTACCAGAATATCCATGCTGGAAGCGCTAAATTCATTCAGGGTAACAGTCATTGCGTCCGAGCTGATCTGTGCATCCGCACTGAGCAGTTCTTTCAAATCTGCACACAGCGTTTCAACTTTTTCGCGCGGGATATCATAGGTGACACCGATCGTAAACTGCCACAGTCGGTTGGTCCGGTCAGTAACATTCTGGATGTATTCGCCACACACCTTGGAGTTTTCTACCGTAATCACTGCATGGTCCGGCGTGCGGATACGGGTGGAGCGGAACGAGATATCTTCCACCGTGCCCTCATAGCTGCCCAGAATCACATAGTCACCAATGCCAAAGGGATGTTCCAGCACCAGCGCTACCCCTGCAATCAGGTTTGACATGGTGGACTGCGCCGCCAGGGTAATACCGATACCGGCAACGCCAGCACCTGTCAGCAGGCCGGTAACGGGAATGCCCAATGCATCCAACACCGCAATGCCCGCCACAACGCCTACAACAGCTCGGAAGATATTTTCAAAAAAGCGCCCCATTGTGCGGTTGGTAGCAATATCCAGCTTGTTTTCTGCGCTGTGCAGCAAAAGGCGGCACACGGGGGCAGCCATCCATGCGCCCCAGGCAATCAGGCAGATTGCGGTTACCTGCATGATGCGCGCCAATACGCTGCGGTATGTGGGGGTGTTCAGTTCCAGCGGCAAAACCCACAGTGCGGCATAAATAAACACAGTGCGCAGCAAAATCGTTGTTGGGCGCAGGTAGCTATCCAGAATGATGCTGATCCACTGCGGCTGATGTGGACGGAATTTTTCAATCAGTTTGCCCGCAATTCTGCGGTAAACCAGCGGGGCAAACATCGCCAGCAGCACAAAAAGCGCCATCGGGGCCACCGCCGTGACAATGCTTAACAGCGAAATCTCTCCTATTTCCATTGCAACCTCCATTTTCTAAGGCAACACCGCACAATTCCCGCCTTACGGCTTAAGCACCGCTCCGACGGCTGCGGCACGGCATCTGCGTTGCCAAAATGCTCGATAAGACATCCAGTATTATCTGCGCTTTTGGCCTAGCAGCTGCCGCACCTCGCTCGCCGTATCGGCACTTAGAATTATGCGGTATTGCCCTAAACCTCCTGAGTGTACCAAGCAGCAGGGAAACACCACCCAGTCTCCAAATTTATTTTTGTCAATTATAGCACACCCTCTTGCAATTTGTAAAACCTGTGCTATACTCAAAGCTAGAAAGTCTGTTTCAGGGCGGGGTGCAATTCCCCACCGGCGGTAAATGGCATTGCCACAAGCCCGCGACCGGCTGTTGATGCAGCCGCTGATCCGGTGTGATTCCGGGGCCGACGGTATAGTCCGGATGAAAGAAACGGAAAGCTGTTCTATTTGCTTTTCTGCGCCCTGTTGTAAGTATAGCTTGCAACAGGGCGTTTTTATTTGCAATTATCAGCCTCCCGAAGCTGTTACTGGCTTTCCAAATCATTTTATTTGGGGCCGCGCCCCCCAGGGAGGTATTTTTTATGAAAACCAAATTCAACACCCGCGTATTAACTGGAACCGCCATGCTTGCTGCTGTTGCCACAGTATTGATGTATATGGAGTTTCCCATTCCCATCATGCCCGCCTTTATCAAGCTGGATGTTTCGGAACTGCCAGCCCTGATTGCCAGCTTTGCTTACGGCCCGGTTGCCGGTATTGTGGTGTGCCTGATCAAAAACCTGATCAAACTGCCCAGCACCAGCACCGCTGCGGTGGGGGAGCTGTTTAATTTTGTGATGGGCGCTCTGTTTGTCGGCGTGGCCGGTATGGTATACCGTTTTAAGAAAACCCGCAGCGGCGCTATCCTGGGCGCAGTGCTCGGCGCTTTGGTTATGGCAATCGTCAGCGTTCCGTACAACTACTTCATCGTCTATCCGGCCTATGTGGTCATGTATCATCTGCCGCTGGATGCCATCATCGGCATGTACCAGGCCATTAACCCGAATGTCAATGGCCTTTTGAACTGCCTGCTGGTGTTCAACCTGCCGTTCACTTTCTTCAAAGGGATGCTGGACGCCGTAATCTGCTTTGCAATTTACAAGCCGCTTTCGCCCATTCTGCATGGCCGCAACAGCGGTGGCAAAAGCGTAACCGCTTAATTGCTGTTGATTGGGCAGCCATCATTGGTCATTTTTACCCGTTTTGACAAAAGTTCAATCCATTTTGTGCAAAGCTGACAATTTGCCCAACGCCACATCGTTGACTTTGCTGGTTGCCTATGGTAACATAAGCACGTTACATCAGAATAGCAACTTATCAAGAGTGGCAGAGGGAACAGGCCCTATGAAGCCCGGCAACCTGCGCGCAAGCGTAAGGTGCCAATTCCTGCGGGGAACCGAAAGATAAGCGTTCACGTGCGCTTTGGGTCCACACCCGGCGCGCGTTTTTTTGTTCTCGGCAAGTTGCCTTTCTGACCCTATATTTTTTAAGGAGGCAGCTTTTTATGTCCAAAGTTCTGTTCACATCCGAATCCGTTACCGAAGGCCATCCCGACAAAATCTGCGACCAGATTTCTGATGCCATTCTGGATGCCATCCTGGAAAAGGACCCTGGTGCCCGCGTTGCCTGCGAGACCACCTGCTCCACTGGTCTTGTCCACATCATGGGCGAAATCACGACCGACTGCTATGTTGATATTCCCGGTGTTGCACGCCAGGTCATCCGCGAGATTGGTTATAACCGTGCCAAGTATGGTTTTGACTGCGATACCTGCGGCGTGATCACCAACATTGACGGCCAGAGCCCCGACATTGCCCTTGGCACCAACGATGATGTTGCCGGTGCTGGCGACCAGGGTATGATGTTCGGTTATGCCTGCAACGAAACCCCCGAGCTGATGCCTCTGCCCATCAGCCTGGCCCACAAGCTGGCCAAGCGCCTGACCGAAGTGCGTAAGAATGGCATAATGGATTATCTGCGCCCTGATGGCAAGAGCCAGGTTACCGTCGAATACGATAACGGCAAACCCGTGCGCGTGGATGCTGTTGTTATTTCCAGCCAGCACAGCCCTTCCGTCAGTCAGGAACAGCTGCATGCCGATGTGATGGAGCATGTCATCAAAGCCATCATCCCCGCCAAACTGCTGGATGAGAACACCAAGTATTACATCAACCCCACCGGTCGTTTTGTTGTCGGCGGCCCGCAGGGTGATACCGGCCTGACCGGCCGCAAGATCATCGTTGATACTTACGGCGGTTATGCTCGCCACGGCGGCGGCGCTTTCTCTGGCAAGGACCCCAGCAAGGTTGACCGCTCGGCCGCATATGCTGCCCGCTGGGTTGCCAAGAACGTTGTCGCTGCCGGCCTGGCCGATAAGTGCGAAGTTGAGCTGGCTTACGCCATCGGCGTTGCCGAGCCCGTTTCCATCATGGTTGATACCTTTGGTACCGGCACCATCGAGCACGACAAACTGGAAGCCGCTGTGCGCAAAGTATTTGATCTGACCCCGGCAGCCATCATCCGTGACTTGGATCTGCGCCGGCCCATCTACCGCCAGCTGGCTGCTTACGGCCACATGGGCCGCGAGGAGCTGGGCGTGAAGTGGGAGAACACCGACCGCGTGGAAGCACTGAAAGCCGCTGTTGCTGAGCTGTAAATCGTATTTATCCTGATTTTTCAGATTCATTCAAGCCTGTACTGCCATCAAAGCTGTACAGGCCTTTTTATTTTACCTTGATTGATTCTATCAAAGGAGTTACAAAAATGAAAAAACTGCCGCTTTTCCTGCGCATTGCCTTGCAAACAGCGGCCAACAATAGTAAAATAAATAGTAAATATGTATTGGCGTTTGCTGCCTTTGGGGCGCTCCTGATTGCAGGTTACGGCAAGCGCTGCCTTGTAATGCTTTGATAACGAGGTGTAGGAATATGGTACTTAGTATGACCGGTTATGGCCGCGCGGAGCAGGTTTTGAACGGGCGCGATATCGTTGTGGAACTGCGCAGCGTCAACTCCCGCTTTTTTGAATATTCGTCCCGTGTGCCCCGAACCTGCTCATTTTTGGAAGATAAGCTCAAAAAGCTGGTGGCTGCCAAGGTTAGCCGCGGCAAGGTTGAGCTGAACCTGAGCATTCAGAATGTTGCGGCGGCAGATACCGTTGTTCAGGTCAACTGGCAGTTAGCCAAAAGCTACCAGACCGCCATGCAGGCAATGTCGGAAAAGCTGGACCTGAAAAACGATGTTACCGTCAGCACCATCTGCCGTTTCCCAGATGTGTTGACCCAGACCGCTGCGCCCGCAGACCCGGATACCCTGTGGGCTGATGTGGAGCAGGTTGCCCAGCAGGCGGTTGCCGCGTTTGTTTCCATGCGTGCGGTGGAAGGCGAAAAGCTGCGCACCGATGTGCTGAACCGCTTGGCAGCGATTGAAACGCTGGTTGCCCAAATCGAGCAGAACAGCGCCGGGCGTGTGCAGGCATATACCGAACGGCTGTACACCCGCCTAAAAGAGCTGCTGGAAGACCGCAACATTGACGATGCCCGCATCGTGACAGAAGCTGCTATCTTTGCCGATAAAACTGCCATCGACGAAGAGACTGTCCGTCTGCATAGCCATGTGGCCCAGTACCGTTCCATCCTGGAGCTGGACGAGCCGGTTGGCCGCAAGCTGGACTTTTTGACGCAGGAACTGAACCGCGAATCCAACACCATCGGTTCCAAGTGCCAGGATATCAACATCACCCGCCTTGTGGTTGAGCTGAAATCTGAGATTGAAAAAATTCGCGAGCAGATTCAAAACATTGAGTGAGGCCCGGCCATGAAGCTTATCAACATCGGCTTTGGCAATATGGTCAACGCGGACCGTGTGATCGCCGTTGTCAGCCCGGATTCTGCACCCATCAAGCGTATTGTGCAGGATGCGCGCGACAAAGGCGCGGCCATTGATGCAACCTATGGCCGCCGCACCCGCGCGGTGATTATTACGGATTCTGACCATGTGGTGCTTTCGGCTTTCGAGCCGGAGGAAGTTTTAGGACGTTTTGAAAAAGAACAGGATAAACCAACCGTGTAACCGCCTGTATAATATGTGTTAGGGGGATTTTGCATGAAAGGCGAAAAATATTTGTTTGTTGTTTCCGGGCCTTCCGGCACCGGCAAGGATACCGTTGTGGCAAAGTTGCTGGGCAGCCACCCAGAAATCGAAAAGACCGTTTCCGCCACCACCCGCACCATGCGCGAAGGGGAAGTGAACGGTAAAAACTACCATTTTTTGACCAAAGAGCAGTTTGAAACCGCTCTGGCAGAAGGCAATATTGTTGAGCACACCTGCTATTGCGAAAACTATTACGGCACCCTGCGTTCCGAAGTTGAGCGCCATATGGAGCAGCAGATTCCGGTTATTCTGGTGATCGAAGTGGAGGGTGCCGGCAACATCAAGCGGATGTACCCCGGTTCCACCACCATTTTTGTCATGCCGCCGGATATGAAAGAGCTGGAACGCCGCCTGCGTTACCGTGGGACCGAAGCGGAGGAAGTCATTCAGAAGCGCCTGCGCCGTGCCGAAACTGAGATTGCCCGTTCGGCTGATTATGACGAACATGTGGTCAACGATGTTGTCGACACCTGCGCCGAAGAGATTTATTCCATCATCCAAAAGCGCATTGCCGAGCCCGATGCCGAATAATCCGCTGCTCCAAACGCCAAAACAGGAGGTGCGTGTTTGCCCTGCATTGCAAAAGTGGCGGTAAACGACGCCACCATCCATTTTGACAAGCTGTATTCCTATCTGGTTCCGCCAGATTTTTCGGAATCCCTCTGGCCCGGCAGCATTGTGTTGGTGCCGTTTGGGCGTGGCAATCACCCACGGATGGCTGTTGTTCTGGAAGTAGGAACGGAAGAAGCCCCCGATCCACGTTTAAAAAGCCTGCTGGCCGCCGCGCCGGAAAAAGCCCGCTTGACCCCGGATCTTTTGGAGTTGGTACACTTTTTGAAGGACCGTTATTTCTGTACCTGGTACGAGGCGGTCAAGGCGGTCATTCCGTATGGCGCGCAGTACCAGCCTGGCATGGAAAACGGAAAGCCCGTATTAAAAAGCCGCCTAACCCGCACGCTGGAAACCGTTTACACTCTGGTTGGTGGGTTGCCAGAGAAGCCAAAACCCGGCGCACGCCAGATTCAGGCCGTGGAAGCGCTGCGCGCAGGGCCTTGCACCAAATCCGCTTTGGAAGCGCAGGGGATATCTTCCTCCACTTTAAACGGGTTATGCCAGAAAGGCATTCTGAAAACCGAACAACGGGATAAATCGCTGGATTTATTTGCTGATATTCCCTTTGACCCACAGCCGCTGGAACTATCGCCGGAGCAGCAAACCGCTTACGACCAGTTGGAACAGGATTTGCTGAGCGGACAGACCCGTGCGGCATTGCTGCACGGCGTTACCGGCAGCGGCAAAACCGCCGTATTCTTAAAGCTGATTGAAAAGACATTGGCGCAGGGCAGGCGGGCTCTGGTACTTGTACCGGAAATCAGCCTGACCCCGCAGATGACACGCCGCCTGAAATCCATGTTCGGCAGCCGCCTTGCGGTGCAGCACTCCGCGTTGAATAACACCGAGCGCCTGCTGCAATGGCGGATGATCCAAAATGGCGATGCTGATATCGTGATCGGCACCCGCAGCGCTATCTTTTCACCGCTGCAAAACATTGGGCTGATCATCTTAGATGAGGAACAGGAACACACCTACCAAAGCGAATCCGCCCCACGCTATTCCGCCCATGACGTTGCCAAAAAGCGCGCCATGATGGAGCATTCCCTGCTGCTGTTTTCCTCCGCTACGCCGCGCACTGAAACCTATCACGCCGCCATAAGCAGCCGGATGCGGCTTGTTACGCTGACCCACCGTTATGGCGGTCGCCCGCTGCCAACGGTTGATTTTATTGATATGCGCGCCGAACTTGCCGCTGGAAACCCGCGGGAAGTCAGCCAGCGGATGGTACAGGAACTCGCTGCTAATCTGCAGCGCGGGGAACAGAGCATTTTGCTGCTGAACCGCCGCGGCTACCAGACCGTTGGCATGTGCGGCACTTGCGGCCATGTGCTGAAGTGCCCCAACTGTTCCGTGCCGCTGGTTTATCATAAAGCGCAGCACGCGCTGCTTTGCCATTACTGTGGGCACCGGGTCAGCCCTGTACCAGGGCTTTGCCCGGAATGCGGCGGCAAAATCGTGTACAGCGGTTTTGGTACCCAGAAAGTGGAGGAGGAGCTGGCCGAACTTTTGCCCGGTGCGCGGATCCTGCGCATGGATCAGGATTCGACCATGCAAAAAAACGCCCACGAAAAAATGTTGGCCCGTTTTGCCAAGCAGGAGTATGATATTCTGCTTGGCACCCAGATGGTTGCCAAGGGCTTGGATTTCGGCAATGTCACCCTGGTTGGTGTGCTGGGCATCGACTCCCTGCTTTTTGGGCAGGGGTTCCGCTCCTATGAGAATGTGTTCAGCCTGATCACTCAAGTCGTTGGCCGCGGCGGTCGGGCGGAACTGCCGGGTCGGGCATTGATTCAAACCGCCGTGCCGGATCACCCTGTGCTCCAGTTGGCCGCAGCGCAGGATTACCCCGCGTTTTACCAGCAGGAGATCATGTTCCGCAAGTTCTCGCTCTATCCGCCGTTTTGCTCATTCTGCGTGGTCAGTTTTTCCGGCGCGCAGGAGATGGAAGTATTTCAGGCTGCGCGGCGTTTTGCCGCCATTTTGGGGCAGCAGTTCGCTGCACACCCCGGCCAGCCGCTGCGTGTGCTTGGCCCCACTCCCATGAACATTGCCATGATCAGCGGGAAATACCGCTATAAACTAACATTGAAATGCCGCAACGATGCGGGGTTCCGTACCCTGATGCACGCCGCATTGGATGCTTACGCCGCCGAAAAGCTGCCCGCAAAAGCCGGGATCGCTTTGGACTTTAATTCCGACGGCGATTGAATTTTAAGGAGGATTTTTATTATGGCTCTTCGTACAATCGTAAAAGATGGTGACCCCATCCTGAAAAAGGTCTGCCGCCCCGTTACCAAATTTGATGACCGCCTTGCCACCCTGCTGGATGATATGCAGGATACCCTGGTGGACGCTGACGGTCTTGGCCTTGCCGGCCCCCAGGTTGGCATGATGCGCCGCATTTTCATCTGCCTGGATGACCGCAACCGCCCGGAAGATGCCCCCGCCGATTACAAAGATACTTTTATTGAGTTCATCAACCCCGAAATTGAATACCTGAGCGACGAAACCAATGAACTGTATGAAGGCTGCCTGTCTTTCCCCGGCCACAACGGCGCCATTACCCGCTCCAAAAAGGTCAAGGTCAAGGCACAGGACCGCAACGGCAACTGGTTTGAACTGGAAGCCGAAAACATGCTGGCCCGCTGCATCCAGCACGAGAACGACCACCTAAACGGCGTTACCATCATGGACCGTGCCACCCATTTTTATGAGGATGACTACCCGGAAGATGCGGAGGATTGATCCCGCTTTGTACATCAATTTTCCCATACGCTTACGATAAGAAAAGGAATAACTTCTATGCGTATCCTCTTTATGGGCACCCCTGATATTGCTGCCGAAAGTCTGAACGCTCTGATTGCCGCCGGGCACGATATCTGCGCTGTGTTTACCCGCGCAGATAAGCCAGTTGGCCGCAAACAGATTTTAACCGCCCCACCGGTCAAGCAGACGGCTGAGGCCAACGGCATTCCTGTTTATCAGCCACGCACCCTGCGCGATGGCAGCTCGGATGAGCTGATCAAAAGCCTGGCACCCGATATTATTGTCGTGGTAGCTTACGGCTGCATTATTCCGCCGCAGCTTTTGCATGTGGCCAAATATGGCTGCATCAACCTGCATGTTTCGCTGTTACCCAAGTACCGTGGTTCCGCCCCCATCCAGTGGGCCGTGCTGAACGGCGATGCCGAAACCGGCGTGACCATTATGCAGTTAGACGAAGGATTGGATACCGGTGATATTTTGTATGTGCAGCCGGTTACGATTGACCCGGACATGACCAGCGGCGAGCTGTTTGACCGCGTAAGCGCGATTGGTGCCAAAACGCTGGTTGAGGTCCTGCCCAAAATCGAAGCAGGGAAGCTGACCCCAAAAAAGCAAGAAGAATCTCTCGCCACCAAGGCGCCGTCCCTGACCAAAGAGATGGCACAGTTCGATTTTACCCAGCCTGCTGCCCACATCCACAACTGGGTGCGCGGTATGAACCCATGGCCAATGGCGTTCTTTATGCACAATGGCAAAAAAATCAAAGTCACCGCCAGCAAGCTTTCTGAAAATCCCGCCAACGCTGCGCCGGGTTCTGTATTGGCGGTTAAGCCGTTGACCATTGCCTGCCAGGATGGCGCAATCGTGTTGGATTCCGTCACGCCGGAAGGCGGCAAGTCGATGGCGGGTACCGCATGGGCTGCCGGCCGCCGCCTGAAAGCGGGGGACCGCCTGTGACCGCGCGTTACCTGGCCGTCAAGGCCCTTATGCGGCAGGAGCAAAACGGCTATGCAAACCTTGTGCTGGATTCTGAGCTGAAAGCCTGCAAGCCGCCGCTTTCCCCGCGGGATGCAGCTTTTGCTTCCGGTATTTTTTATACCGTGTTGGAGCGCCGCAGCCTGCTGGACTGGATGCTGGCACAGTTTTCCAAGCGCCCGCTGGAAAAGCTGGATGCCCCTGTGCGGGCCATTCTGCGCGCCGGGCTGGCACAGGCCAAGTTTATGGATGTTCCGCTGCCTGCGGCTGTCAATGAATCGGTCAAGCTAGCCAAAGCATTTGGCAAAACCAGTGCTGCGGGTATGGTCAACGCCATGCTGCGCCGCACGGCCGCATTGGACCCCAAGCCGGAACATTGGCCGGATCTGGAAGAACGGCTGCGCACCTATTACTGTCTCTCTCAGCCGATTGCCGCGTTGTTTGCAGCACAGTATCCGCAGGATGCCGAGGCAATGGCTGCTGCGTTTTATCAGCGCCGCCCCACCGCCATCCGGGTCAACCCGCTGCGCACGACCGATGAAGCCCTGACGCAGACATTGCAACAGGAAGGTCACACCGTAACGGCTGGCCCATGGCCGCACTGTCTGCTGGTTATGTTCAACGGTAATCCCGCTGCATCCAAAGCATTCCACGCCGGGCAATTCCATGTGCAGGGGTTAGCCAGCCAGTTTGCTGCCTTGTGCTGTGATGCCCGCCCCGGTATGCGGGTGCTGGACCTGTGTGCCGCCCCTGGGGGCAAAAGCCTGACGATTGCCGAGCAGATGCAGGACCGCGGTGAGCTGTTCAGCGGTGAAGCCATGACAGGCCGCGTCAAACTGCTGAAGCAGGCCTTTGACCGCTGCGGCATTGAGCGCGCCAAGCCTTACCATGGGGATGCCACGATCCTGAACCCCGCCTTTGGCCTTGGCAGCTTTGACCGCGTGTTATGCGATGTGCCCTGTTCCGGCCTTGGTGTCATCGGCAAAAAGCCGGACATCCGGGAAAAAACGCTGGATGGGATTGAAAATTTACTATTAACACAGCAAAAAATCCTGCAAAACGGCGCAAAATATCTTGCCCCGAACGGCCGTTTGGTGTATTCTACCTGTACGGTGAATCATCACGAAAATGAAGCCCAAGTACGCCAGTTCCTGCAAGACAATCAAGATTTTTCCGTTATAGCGCCACAAATCACACTGTCCGGTATGCGGGTGGGGGAGTACGGCACACTGTTTCTGCCGCACGAAACATCCACAGACGGTTTTTTTGCCGCTATTTTGGAGCGCCAAAAGAACTGCTGACGCAAAATACACAAATCGTCTATTCAAAAATTAGAGAAAAGGTATATAATAATTGGAGGGAAAGCACCGCATGCAGCAAGCACATATGCAGCCACAGAACGAACCCCAGGCAGAAACCAAAAAAAAATGTCTGACGGACCTGACGCTGCCCGCCGCGCTGCAGAAGGTGGGGGACTACGCCCTGCTCAACTGCAGCGGCCTCAAAACCCTCCGCCTCCACGACGGCGTGACCTTCTGGGGCGGCGGCGCACTGATGAACTGCCGCAGCTTGGACACCTTCTTCCTCACCCGGGTGGGGGAGCAGCAGGAGTCCCTTTCGTTCTTTGCCGACGAGCTGAGCCGGGAGCTGGACGTGACGATCTACGAGACGGATGGCCAAACAGTGCATCTGATTTTCCCGGAATTCGTGGAGGCCTATGAGGAGAACTGTCCCGCCCACCACTTTGATTACAACATCTACGGCGCCGGGTACCCCTATCACCACTGCTTCCGCCAGAAGAAGCTGAGCCTGCGGGAGTACGACACGCTCTGGAAGGGCTTTTTGGGAATGGAGCACGACGAGGAGAGCGGCGTGCGCCTGGCGTGGTGGCGCCTCCGCTGTCCGGCGGAGCTGACGGAGCGGGCGTAGCGCTTGAGATAGCCGCTCTGGATGCGCGGCGGCGGGCAGACCCATGTCTTGCAGCGCTCAGCCAGCTCCTCCTCACTCACGCAGAGCTGAATGGAGCGGGCGGGGATGTCGATTTCGATCATGTCGCCCTCCTGCACAAGGCCGATGGGGCCGCCGGAGGCCGCCTCGGGGCTGACGTGGCCGATGGACGCGCCGCGCGTCGCGCCGGAGAAGC
>OJAI01001571.1_pt1 | contig 11947 bp, 8 predicted proteins | sample 1588891 | NCBI WGS metagenome assembly OJAI01 (sample SAMN03283255) | human gut metagenome | biome: human-associated habitat; material: feces | host: Homo sapiens | place: USA | collected 2013 | reverse complement strand
ACCAAGACAACAACACCAAAAACACCAGGTGTTGCAACCACCACTAGAATCCGCCGCTGCTCTTTAACGTTTTCAGAGGCTTTTCTGAAAGCGGACATAAGTTCTAGGATGGGTGCATCGCTGGCGTCCGTGGGCATATTGAAGTGATCTCGCAATATCCGGTTGGGATTTGGAGTGCCGGATGGGGCGATATTAAATGATTTCCAGTACGGCAATTCCTCACGAGGCAAACTGCTGAGATCTCCTAGGTACGCTTCGACAAGCCCTTCAGAGTTTATATCGATGTCAAGTTGCCATAGGTCTCTTCCATCAATCACGCAGGCAATGGAGCGGTCCGATATTTGATACTTATCCGGATTGGTTGAATACCTCTGTAACACTTCTGGCTTGAAACAAACTTGCTCAAGCTTGTTTGGGTGATTTGGGCTGGAGCCAGGGTATCCAGAAAGCTGAGATGGATCGCAGCTTGCGGAAATAGTCTTGCCATCCGGGGTTAGCCCAATGATGAAACTCGGATAGTCTGTTGTTGCTTCATCATCAAGAAATCGCGGGAATTGAGTGTTCTTCGCGCCATGGATTATGTATTTCCCGAATAGTGCTATTACGCTTTTCCGCAAAGGGTTTTCAGCTTCCTTCATAAAAGTATATGAACACCAGTCTCTGCTGTTCTCCTGCCGGGCATCACCATCACAAGGAAGACCGGCATAGGTATCATCCGTGCATAGCAGCAGTTCTTTATCGCAGTAGTACAGGAAAGTACGTAATTCCAGCGCTCTGGCTTCTAGCTTCCAATTTGCCTCATCGTTTTCGGAAGTGTCCAGCGTAAAGCGGAGTAATGGCAGCTCTTTCCCGGTCGCGTCAGTGTATTTCCACTCATCTTTTACCCTGTACGCATCCCAAAACCAAAGGAAAGACGGCAAGATGTCTACTTCCGGCGTTGTGCTTCCTAGAGCATCGCGCACTTGCGTGAAAAAGCCGTAGGATGGAGCTTTCTCTGATCGAAGACCATAGCAGGGTTCATAGCCAGTTGTGCTTCGCTCTGATACGCGCAGGTCAAATTTGCCTAATCCAGGAATGCTGAAATTGTGCAGGGCTCTGGCGACGGAATCGCTCTCATTGTCGATAAGCGCACAATGTGTGGTCTGGGTATATTCCGCCTTACCGTATTTGTTGTCGTATTCCCTTCTTTCGAATCGATTAATGATAACCCAGTCTAGGGGAGTTGGGGTTACCGTTCTCAAGCGTTCCTCGAAGAGTTTCATGGCTGGCTGGTCTAGATTCCATTCATCGCCGAGCGTTTCAACCTTTTGCTTCATCTTTGCTTCCTTCTGAAGATGTTAGGACTTGTTAACAGGGATGTCAGAAAAGAACCCCCTGAGCTTCTTCCATGAAAAGATGAGATAAGGAATCCTATTCTGATTCTTTTATTTGCTGTTGGGGCATGTTTTTTCTCTAGTGTCCCAGATCCAACAACTCCTGCGCGGTGGTTCGGATACTGTCCATGAGGTTGAAGGTGTTCTCGAACGCCTGGGACATTGGCCGCAGGGCAAAGACCATGTTGCCGATCATTCGCATAAGGCCGAGTTGTTCTCGAATGTTTCCGCTCATAGTAAGCGAAAGCACTATGGACTGAAGCGCGCTATCGCATTGTTCTTGCGCCGAGCGTTTCTCGCCACCATCCGGCATTTGCATAATCAGACTTTTGTATGTACGCATAGCATCTGAAACGGTGTGCCATTGGCTGTCGAGCATCGCAATGGAATCGTTCAGGGTGCTTACGCGAGGGTCTATTTTCCGGGAGATGTCCTCACTCCACTGGATCATCTGCTGGGCCGAGGCGTCTGCAGGCATCGGATTGTCGTTCAACGTCTCGACGATGCTTGTCATCGATGATGTCATGGTGTTGACCGATTGATTCATCTTCGGCAAAGCCCTCTCGATATTGCCGAATTGGTGGATCAGATCGTCATGGCTCTTTTGGGGTTGCGTAATTTTCGTGCTGGGTTTTTGGATGGAGGTTTCCAGTGCTTTCCGATTCGCGTTGATGATTTCCTGCAGTTTTCTGGCGATGACTCGTGCCTGCTTCTTATACTCGGGCGAGGACGGCATAAGGTCCTGTAGAGAATCGACATCCAACCATTGCGTTCGCTTGATGCTGTTCAGAACGGGATCGGTGCTGTCTTGGTCGAGATTGGGGATCCTCTGCCACATAAGAGGCAAGATTTTCTTTTGAGAGGTCTCTGAAAGCTGGGTCTCAAATTGCAGGTACTCTTCGCGGCAGGCTTTGCTGTTCAGATAATTGGGAGTCACCGCCGGCATGAAGAAATTCGTGGCATCAACGCTGCTACGCAGAGCACGTCGCCAATCGTCTCCCCAGTTGATTGATTCGGAGTCGATGAACAGCGATACATCGTGGCCGGTGATGAAGCGGTAGCTTTCAGCAATGGCCCTTGCCAGGTCAACGATTTTCCCGTCGAGGAAATCGTTGTCTGCGTGGCTGTAGCTGAGGAACAAATTGGCATCCGTCATTCGCTCTGTCTCCAAGATTGTGGTTGCTTGCGGGATCGCGTTCAATATGGTGGGTTCTTTTTCCATAGCAAAAGCGCCTTTCTCCCAAAGTGCGGAAACCGGTATGGCCCACATGTCAGAGGAATGCTGAAGGATCTTATTTCCCGCGTATACGATGAAGCCTTTCCTAAATCGTGGGTCTTTGTTCTTGAGTGCCTCAAGCCCCTTGAAATCTCCCTGATGAAGCCGGCCTGAGCTTTTTACCTCGATGCCGATCAGCTCGTTGTCATTCACAAGGACAAGATCGACCTCATGCGCCTCCTTGCCTGATGTCCTCCAAAAGAACAGGTCCGGATGGATCCGGGACCATTGGACTTCAGGAACGATCTGGTTTACCACGAAAGATTCGAAGAGCATTCCAAAAATCACCGGATCCCCTAGGGGATCCTTGCCGCTCCTTCGTATCGCCTCGACGCTTAAGGAGGTGTCGATGGGGTGTATCTTGGCGCGGGTCAGTGTCTGCTTCTGCCCGGTAAGCGCTAGGTTGGGCAGATAGGTGAGTAGGAAACGTCTCATGAAGATACTGATATACCGCTGAATCGTCCTTTTGTCGCGGTTCAGCGTGCTGGCGAGTGCGCTGACGTTCAGCACACGTCCGGGGATGCAGAGCAATTCGTTGAGCAGGTCCTGTGCCAGACTTTTATTGAACTGCTCTTCGGGGAGAATGGTATCTCCAAGGGTGTTTTCGATGTCGTCGCGGATGTACAGGCGCCTTTCCGAATCGGACATGATGGTTTGACTGATTGCATAGTTAGGGAATCCGCCGACTTTCATTCTTGCAAACAGGTCTTCCCTGGAGTTGGCTGTCGTCCATTCTAGGTTTGGATTGGCATTCCACAGTATATCAACGATGCTCGTGTCGGCATTGCAGTTGATTTCGCGCACGGTCATCGGGCTGAGCGTAAACCTCTGCGAACGCCTTGTCAGAGGATCCTGCCCGTCAAGCCCCGTTCGGGTGATCGAGGCAGATCCCGTAAGAATGAACTGGGGGGTGGATGCGTTGGAGGCGTCTACGACTCCCTTTATGGCCAAAGGCAGGCCGCCGACTCGCTGCGCCTCGTCAATGACGATGGGACGCGGAAGACGGGAGAGCCAATTATCCACGTTGCGGAGCGCATCATGGTACGTCAGGCTGTCGGCCAGAGTCACATAGTGATAGTTGCGCTTGTCCACCAGCTCAGTCTGGGCGAGCATGGTCTTCCCCACGGCCCTTGCGCCTTCGATGACTACTACTTTACGATGCGACCGACAGACCTGATCGGCAAGCGGCCTGTGGATGTATTTATCTATCATAGGAATAGATTGTACATTCTTGGAAAGAAAAATACATTATATGTATCCTTTTTGGTACATTCGATGATGAAAATAGAGGTGAAATGCCTATAAATATCAAGCATTCCCCGATGACGGGGATTTTATGAGGGGAGGCGCATTAATACAGCTTTAAGCCCATGGCAGAAAAACGACAACAAGCGAGTCTTGTAGGAGGAACCGAAACGGGGATCGAATTATCGCCTGTATACAGCATCACCTGGTCAGTGAGGGGCCTAAGCACATTTTTATATGCGGGCTTCCCTTTCGGGTTCCCATGCAACCACCAACCGTCAGCTGTATCCGGACACCTAATTGCCGTTGCGTCCATGCTCGCGTATCCAAGCTGCCTTCCAAAAAGATTTACAATCAGGATAATGTCCTTGAGCATGATGGGATCGCATTTCTCAGCTTGGCTTGCCCCGCTTCGTATGTTTCACATCGTCTTAAGCTGCGTACAGTAAAGACTGACGTGGTCGTAGCAGAGAAGTCCGTAGTACATTGAACAGTATCTACGGTGTAATCCCTTTGGATGGCACCTGATCGATGACTCGGTTCCTCTTTTGTACGTAGCCACAATCGGCTCACTTGCCATCGCCCAGACAAATCCACCAACCACCCCAGCCAACAACAACCACAATGACCCATTTCCTCGCATACCTGATCGTCATCAACCTAGTAGCGTTCTTGGCGCTCGCCGTCACCCATCGCACCACACAAGCCCCTGATAGCCGCCACCGCAATACCCGCACCCGCAACATTCGCGGCAACAGCCGTCAACCCGCCGATTCGCCGGCCACACGCGCTCTCACCATGCTCATGCCGCTGCTCGCGCTCGCCGGTGGCTCGGTCGGCATGCTGCTGGGCCTGATTCTGTGGGAGCGGAACGTCAACAAACATAACGTCGCCTGGTGGTTCGAAGCGGCAGCAGGGCTCACAGCGTGGGGCATGGCGTGCGCTTGGAAATGCGGTCTCGTATCGTTCAACGGAGCCGGCATGTTCCATGCCTTCAACCCCGCTGTGCTGCGGGGCCTCGGAATCTATCTGCTCACGATGAACTGCGTCACCTTGCTGGTGTTCGCCGCCGACAAGAGAATCGCGCTCGCCAACGGCGATACGCTCCGGAATCGCGGCAGGAGAGCGGGGGCCAGCCGACCAGGTGGAGGAAGCCGGAGTCGGGTGCCGGAATCATGGCTGATGGGGCTGTCATTCATGGGCGGCGCCCTCGGCGGCATCATTGCCATGCGGCTGTTCAATCACAAGACCAGGGACTGGTATTTCGCCTGGGGATTGCCCGTGTTCGTTGTGCTGCAGGGCGTGCTGGTCCTGTATCTGCATGCGGGTGGGCTGTTCTAGGCCGTGCCGTTTTGCCCTAGATGCCGGGTGCGATCCGGCTTTTTGGGCGAAAGTGTATGTATTACCTAATTTTTGCCCTCATCTGGAGCCGATTCGATTCCCGGTTTCCTCTAAGTGGCTTGTTTGTGGCACCGAAACCGTGATATGGCGAGTATGAGCGGCGGAATTCCAACGTTCATATCCGGCGTTTTCGTGAAACGGTGCCACAAACAAGCGAAGTGGGTTTTTCAAACCCTCGGAATCTGCCACAAACAAGCCGAATAGCACCCAAACCCTATAAAAAGAACAGAAGAAAGCCCGTTCTCTTACATGTGGTCGGCTTCGCTGCCCCAGATTCGTTGCATAGTTGCCGCGGCCATCTAAATGTGGCCATAGATATCGACGCTCGAGTAGGGTTGGTTGCGGAAAGGGGCGCATGTGAACCGACTATGCAATAGCGAACATAGAGTGAATGCCGATACCAAGGCGAACAAAGCCGCCAGCAGCATCGCCGAACAGCGTGACGGCGAGTATGCGAGTGCTGGGCAAATAGGCGGCGAACGAAAGAGCACCGCACAAACCGTAGACCGTGTCGTCCCGTACCATCCGCTATTGCAATTTCTGACAACGCAGGAACGCAACGTCATCTGGCTGCTGCTGGCCATCGCTTTTCTTCCGGCGGACGGCACCACGCTCGGCCTGTACGCGCCGTTCTGGTCGCCGATCAGTCCCGCGCTGTTCGCCGTGTACTGTCTATGCAATTGGCGTCAGCTGCATATCGTAGCCGTGAAGTATCTGCCTATGTTCCTGCTGCCGGTCGCCTGCATCATCCTGTCCATCCCCGGGTGGCTGCGCTTCGGCATTCATTTCAACGCCGCGTTCATGAGCCTCACCGGGCTGTTTGGTATGCTCGCCACGTTGGGTGCGCTTGTCATTGCCTTCCATATCAAACGCATCCCCTGGAACATGCCGATCCGGCTGCTTATCGCGGCCTACTGGTGTTCCTTCGCCGTGGGCGTCGTGCAATGGTTCTCCATCCATCTGCGGTTCGAGCCGCTCGTCAACTATTTCTCGCATCTCATGTACCGCCAGTACGTCACCGATAGTTCGGCGTGGGGCGGCGGTCGGCCGCAATTCCTGTTCGCGGAACCCAGCTATATCGGCATGCACCTGTTCGGCATACTGCTGCCCCTCATGTGGCTGATGCGAGGCCGCGACAGCATCTATGCCAAACGGCTGCGTGACCTCATCGTCGTCTACGCGATCGGCGCGGTGCTCATGCAGGCCGGCACCAGAATCGTCATCGACTCCGTTGTGGCGCTGCTGATCGCCATCATCGTGCACAACACGTGGCATGATCGGAAGCAACGACTGCGTGGCATGGCGCAGTTTGCCGGAGCATGCCTGCTTGGACTGATGGGCGTGCTTGCCGACTCCAGACTGGCTTCCATTGCCGAAAACGGTGCGCAGGGGGATGGTTCGTTCTTTGCGAGAATCTACCAAAGCCTCGATCCGCTCTGCGGCCTGCTCGTCCACGCATGGACCATGTTCACCGGTTATGGCGCGGGCAACATCATCAATGCGGTATGGGCTGGCGCATCCAAGGCCGAGCAGCTACTAAATGGTCTTGGCATGAACGGCGGCGCGGCCACAGGATTTGCGGCCGGCATGAATGCGGACACCGTATGGACGATGTGTGCGTATACCAGCGTCGTCGCCGAATACGGATTGATCGGCCTGGTTTTGCTGGTCATCGCTTCCATAGTTTCCATGACGCGTGTCTTCGATACTGCAGCTGCCGAGCATGGTGTTTGGAGCAAGACTGCTATCTGCTGGCTTATCCTGATCGTGTACCTGTATATCCAGTGCGAGAACTACGCGTTCGCCGCGCTGCCATTGTTTATCTTCGCGGCAAGCAAGCTGCGCGAGTAACCGTATTTGACGGGGTACGGATGTCTTCTTCTAGGGTGTGTTTACGCTATCTAAGTTTTGCGTGATAATTGTCGTATGTGTACGCCGAGGTATGACATCACGCTTGACCGGTTCATGAGGGTCGCGCATCCGTTGCCGCGCCGGCGCGGCAACGTGGCGACGCGGCAACCACACGTTCGTCAACGCCCTGCCGTGGATGTGCCGCACGGGAGCCCCGTGGAGGGGCCTGCCGGAGTGCTGCGGCAAGTGGGTCACCGTCTACCGGCGGTTCGACCGCTGGTCCGGGGATGGCGCGATGGAGCGCCTGTTCACGGCATTGCGGGAGGAGCGGGTCATCGGGGCGGAGATCCGCTCCTCCCGCCATGGACTCCACGAGCGCGGAGGCCCACCGGCACGCGGCCGGGGCGCCGAGGAAGGGGGCTCCCGGCCCGTCGGCGCCCCGGCCGGGGGGCGGAACATGGTCGAACGCGTCTTCAACCGCATGAAGCGCTACCGCAAGGCCGCCACCCATTACGGCAGGCTCGACGAGGCCTTCCTCGCCGACCTCCGGCTCATTCTCGTCGCCGTCTACCTGAAAAACACAGCCAAAAACCCAACTAGCGTAAACACACCCTAGATATCACTGGCCGCGGGCGAACGCTATAACAAAACATGAGCCAACCTCCGAGGAGGAAATGGAAGTAGGAGTCGGATTCCTTGTGTATCATGGGGCCGGCTCCTGCGCTATCGAATTCCGGGCTAAGTGTCGAAAAGTGTGTCTTATCCGGGTGTGTTGATGGGTCAGTGTGATCGTCCGGCCCAGCCTGTTCTAATGTCGAACCCGCTTTCGTGGTCGTTGACGCCGTCAGCGGTCAGCTGCACGGCGGTCACGGTCCTTGGCTCCGGCTCCGTGGCCTCGCCGCTCCTTTTCCTCCTCATCCTCCAATGATTGGGGATGACGGACGACACAGGGTCGGGGTGATCGGTGAGCATGTAGATCGCTCATTCGCAGCATCGTTTCATGTGCTCTTCGGATAGGCTCCTGTGTTGGTCAGTCGAGCATGCGTTTGACCGCGGTGTCGGCCCCTCCCTCCAGCTGGTTCGTAGTCGATGGCAGCTGGCCGTCCTTCGCTTGGGCCGGGTCGCAGAAGGCGGTATCTGTGCTTCGTGAGGTTGATTCGGCGGGTTCCAGACATCTATCTGCGTTTCAAGGGGCTGGTGGCAAAGTAGCCGGGGCGTGAAAACCGCATGATTCCAATGGCCATCGGGCCGTCATACTTCGAATATCGCGTTTCGGCACCCCCTCGAAACGCAGATAGATGTCCGGTGACGCAAAAATCAACCCCTCGAAATGCAGATAGCGGTTTCGAGGGGCTGATTTCTTCGGGGGGGGGCGTCGTCACTCGTTGCCGATGACACTGTTTGAGTTCAACGACTTGTTCACCAGCTCCTTGTAGTCCTTCGGCGACTCGGCGTTGGACGCGGCACCCAGTTTCTTGTTGGATGCCTGCGGCTCGGGAATGTCGATGGTGCTCTTCGGCCCGAGGCCGGCATCCGTGCGGCGCATCATGTCCTGCCACTCCTCGTATTCCACGCCGACGTAGCTCACGCCGTCCTGCTCGAATGCGTACGAGGGGCAGCCGGCGGTGTTCAGCGTCACGCTCTTGCCATAGAACTTCTGCCCGATGGACAGGAAGTCCGTCACGGACATATCGGTCGACAGGCCCTTCGAGAACTGACGTACCAAATCAGGCCACTTGGTGACCGGCTGATCCAGGATTTTGTTGATGATGGCCGTCAGCACGATGCGCTGCGCCTGGGCTCTCGAGAAATCGCCGCCCTGGACCTTGTAGCGTTCACGCGTGAAGACGAGTGTCTGCTCGCCGTTCAGCGTCTGCGTACCGGCCTTCAGGGACCCGCCGCCGTTGCCGCCGGAGAACGATTCCGGCACGTTCACCGTGATGCCGCCCAACTCGTCCACCAGTGCCACCATCTGACTGAAATCGACCTCCATGTAGTGCGTGATCGGCACTCCCGCAAACTTAGATACCGCGCGGATGGCGCCAGCCGCGCCGTCATATGAGTATGCGGCGTTGATCTTGCTGACACCACCGCCGATGTTGACCATCATGTCTCGCGGAATAGAGATGACATCGGCCTGCGCACGTTTCGGGTCGACGCGGACCAGCATGATGCTGTCGCTGCGGCCGCTCTCCTTGTTGCTGCGCCTGTCGGAGCCCATGAGCAGCGCGTAGAACGCGCCGTCCGAGTTCGGCTCGGGCCCGGACAGTGCCGCCTCGGCCTCCGCGTTGCGCATCGCGATGTTCTCGTCGACCATGTGCGCGTACCACCAGATTGCGATCACGGGGAAGACGACCAGGACCAGCACCAGGGCGAGGACGACCAGAAGCACTGCCAGGCGACGGCGCTTCTTCTTTCGGCCGCCGCTGCGCGAACCGCGCGAATGGGAACGGGAGGATCCACCGCTGTGGCCACTGCCGCCGCTGCGATGCGCTTCGCCGCCCTCGTGGCCTTCCTGACCCAGAATCGGACCGGCCGCGGGGCCGGATCCGCCACGTTCGCGAGCATATCCGCGTCATTGTCCATGGACTCCCCGGCAGTGCCGCCGTCGGCCGATTCCCCGGCTTCCGCCTCTTCCTCGGCCATCTTGCGGAAAAACTGCTGAAGATCGTCGGTCATCTTGTCAACAGGTGTATTTGGCCTGTTTGCAGTCAGCTGCTCTCCCATCTAGGCCCTCGCCGCGCAAGTCTGCGCCCGCGGCGGAACACGTTTGTTCCAACTCGCGGGAAGACTGAATACCATCCCCCGCGAATCTCCTCCACCATCATAAACTTACGCAATGATTGGACAGTTTATGCAGGTCGCGCGGCTCTCGCCAGCGACCGTGCGTTTTGTGGCCCTTCCATGGCGACAACGCGGTTGTGATGGTGACGCGGTGACGATGCTCATGGCCTGCGGAGGCGATGACATGCTACCTTGGGCGTATCGGCGCATGACATGGTCAGGACGGTACCGTATATAATGGCGTGAACGTTGAATATGCCGGTGAAACGGCCATAATAGGGAACAGAAGGCCGGGCGAATCCCGGAAAGCGGACATGAATCGGGGCGGATGATGAACGAGCATGAAGCGCATGAGCGTGATATGCAATGGGACGATGCCGGCGACGGCGCGGGACTGCCCGAAACAGGGGAGCGTGACGCTGTGCAGGGCATTGAACCGGGCGCCGAGCGGCATGCGGCCGAATATAAGGCCGTAGCGCTGGGCGATGCCGTGGCTGCTGATGCCGCCGGCGCCGCCACGAGTGTCATCGGGAACGTCCCGGTTCCGACTGCGGCAGAAGGCAAGACGGAACCCGCGGCACAGGAGGGGGCCGGCGCTGCCGGACAGCAGGCCGCAGATGATGAGAGCATGCAGTTCCTCGACAATCCCGCGTGGGACATCCCCGACGTGATGTTCCCCTCGATGGGCGGCGTCAAGGACGCTTCATCGGGGAGGGGCCCATCGTATGGTGCTTCCAGTCCCCACGTTCCCCTGCCTGAACCGGAGGACACCGTGCGGCCGGTGCATGGCTCTGCCTCCGATCCGCTGGGGCTGGAGGACGTGTCCGATATCCCCGCCGTGCCGGAGGAGGAAGAGCCGCAAGGCAACAACGACGTCACTATGGTGATACAGCCGTTGAGTGCTTTCCCTACGCCCACGCAGAGCGTGCCACCTACAGCCGGAATGACGCCGCAGACCGTGCCACTGCCGCCTGAGGCGGGCGCGGCGGTGCCTCCTCATGGGAGCGGAGAGCCGGGCGGCAAGGCGGACGGCAGTTCTCGAAAGCAACATGGCCACCGCCGCGCTATCATCATCGCCGTCGTCGCGGTCGTTGTCGTGGCGCTCGCCGCTACGGGCGGATTCCTGTGGTGGCGCCACGTGCAGAACCAGAACGAGCTCGATCAGGCGGCGAGCCTGTGCAAGACCTCGAAGACCAAGGCCGACAAGGCGTTTTCCGAATTGCAGTCCGCGCTCAGCGAAGCCAAGCCTGCGCAGCAGATTCCGCAAGGCGATGTGTCCGATCCGACTGTCCTGGAGACGCTGAACAGCGCGGTCACAAAGGCGTCCTCGGCCAGCGAGCCGGTCTCGTGCGACGTGGCGTTGGGCACCGAGACGCTGAACGCCAATGCCAGCAAGAACAAGCAGATCGCGCGCGCCAGCACCAAGGCGAAGACGAACGTCGCCAAGGCCACCAAGGCTGTGGACGACGGAAAGGCGGAGAAGGTCGAGTTTATCAAGCATGAACTGCAGACGGCCGTCACCGGCGCGCAGAAGATTTACGATGACAGCAAGGGCGTTGTGCTGGACGACTCGACCAGGACCACGCTGCAGTCCGCCATCGATCAGGCGAACGCGTTGCTGCAGCAGGATGACGCCGATCTGAACGAGATGCAGCAGTCTATCACCGATGTGAAGGACGCCGGAGACGCGGTGACCGTGTCGATGAACGAGTACACCGCCCAGCAGAAGTATCTGGAGCAGCAGCGCCAGCAGGAGCAGCAGCGCCAGCAACAGCAACAACAGGACGACCAGAACGACAATGGCGACGACCTGAACGGCAGCACGGATTCGCAGATCGGTGATTCGCGGGGTCACGAGACCCAGCCGACCCACCCGCAAGGTAGCGACGACCGATAGATGGTGATTGGCGGTCGGCCATCCTGTTTGACCACCCCCAGTCGCTTCGCGACAGCCCCCCGCTGGCGGGGACATTACTCTCGCCCCCGCTGGCGGGGGCTGTCGCGAAGCGACTGGGGG
>OJAI01001566.1_pt1 | contig 11975 bp, 10 predicted proteins | sample 1588891 | NCBI WGS metagenome assembly OJAI01 (sample SAMN03283255) | human gut metagenome | biome: human-associated habitat; material: feces | host: Homo sapiens | place: USA | collected 2013 | reverse complement strand
TGTCCAACAGCAGGCGGCTTTCCCGGGCAATTCGCTGCTGCTGGGCAAGCGGCAGGCACTTGGCGCAGTCATGCATCAGCCCGGCCATCGCGGCCTGATCCTCGCTCACGCCGTGGCGGCGCGCAAGGTCTCTTGCCGTGGAGGCCACCAGCAGGGAATGCAAAAGACGCTTGTCCGTAAGCAGCTGCCGCAAACGCGGATAACATGCCGCCGCTCCCTGCGGGCTTTCCCGGCATCCATACAGCCCCATGATGCGGATATATTCCAGCACCTGCGGCCTGACGCCGCCTGGCGTTTCACCCCGCGCCAGCGCCTCGCGGATGGCCGTGGCTGATTCAGCGTCCGGCGGCAGGGACAGAAACGAAAACTTTGCCCCGCGCTCCTCCAGCTCCCGCACCTGAGGGTTTTGCGCCAATTCTCCGGTTTCCCGGCTGCACACCAGAAAGCGGCACAGGGTAAATACCTTATCGGGCCTGCGCCAGTTGGGCAGGTCAAAAAGCGTGTCCTCCCCGATGAGGTAATACAGTTCCGCGCCCGGCATCTGCTTTTGCAGCCGGCATACCAAGGACCAGAATAGCCTGGAGTTTATATTTCTCCGGGAATCCCAGTCTTGCACGTACATACTCCTCTGTTGTGGTGTCTGCATCCGCATTTCTGAGTCTTCCCTGCAGCCAGCAGCTTCCAACACCCAGGTGGTCCGCCATCAGATGCATGTTTGTCATAGCTACGGAGCAGTCCTCTACCCATACATCCTGCGCCTCGGCATCCCCGATCACAACAATGGCACATTTCGCTTCTTTTAACATAGCAACTCCGCCTTCACGGCATCCTGCTAATTCATCCAGCATAGCTTTGTCCTTTACGACAATAAATTCCCACGGACGTTTTGCTTTTCCTGATTCAGAAAGCAGCCCCGCCTGAAGGATCTTCGTAAGGCTTTCTTCCGGGATCTCCTCCTCTGTGTATTTCCGGATACTCCGGCGTGATCTCATCATGTCTAATAATTCCATTATTAACGCTTCCTTTCTTTTATATATGGTTTATATCAAGCAGGAGCTTTCTGCCCTGCTCTCCGGCTTTCTCACCCAAAACGGGGGAAGGATTGCTGCCATATCTATTATAACAACAATCCTTCGCTTTTGCATTATATAAATTGGAGGGCTATAACTCTAAGTAAGCCTTTAAGACCTCATTTAAATCTGCTGCAATACCATAATCCGCAATATTGTAGATCGGGGCATTTTCATCTGTATTGATGGCAACCATAAGTTTTGTATCTTTGATTCCTTCTGTATGCTGGATTGCTCCGGATACTCCCAGCGAAATGCAGATCTTCGGACGGATCGTAAATCCTGTCTGTCCGATCTGATTCTGGAACGGGATCTGTCCGGTATCCGCAAGCGGTCTCGTTCCGCCGATAGCTGCTCCGATCTTGTCCGCAAATGCTTTCAAAAGCGCAAAGCTTTCCGGTTCCTCGGCTCCTCTTCCGCCTACAACCACAACCTCGGCCGCCAGAATACTATCTGTCTCAGCTTCCGCCGGAACAGCCGATGTCACTTCAATCTTTGACTCAGGAAGGCTGATATCTTCAAAATAGGTAACTTCTGCCTCTCCCGCTCCTTCGTACGGAGTGTAGACTCCGGGTCTCACCGTCATCATCTGGGGATAATATCCTTCTTTTGTCACGATCGTAACAAAAACATTTTCGCCAAAGGAAGGTTTGTTTTGTTTGATATAGTAAGACCCGTCCTCTCTTTTATCTACCAGAAGTTCTGTACAGTCCGCCGTCAGCCCACAGTTCAGCTTTACCGCTACCCGTGAAAAAATGGAACGTCCCATAGGGGTTGCCGGAACCAATACGCTGGAAGGATCTATCTTCTTCAGCATCTCTGCAACCACCTGGCTGAGTGCATCGTCCTGGAATGCACAGTCCCTGTCGGTCTTTACTGCATATATTTCATCCACGCCTGACTGCGTCAACTGATCCACAAGAGCTTCACATTCACTTCCTGCGACGATCGCCTGGATCGGTTCATTCGTCGTCTCTTTTATTTTATGTGCTGCGGAGATCAGTTCTGCTGTGACAGGCTCAATTTTTCCATTATAATTTTCTGCATATACGCAAATTCCATTCGCCATTACTCTTTTCCTTTCTCCGTCTCAATTAACTCTTTCAGCTTTTCAGCCAGCTCCTTCGGTGTTCCCGTCAGGAATTCTGCCTTTCTGTCGCTCTCAGGCTCGAAGGAGTCTGTTACGATAGTAGGTGATCCTGGAAGTCCCACTTTTTCCGGATCCATGCCCATTTCTGCATTCGTGTAGGCCGCAAGCGGTTTGGATTTAGCTGCTCTCTTTGTCCTTAAGGTTGCAAGCCTTGGCTCGTTTGCCCCAAAGTTTACACTTACCAGAGCCGGAAGGGCCGCTTTAATGGTAAGATCCAATCCCTGGAATTTCTTTATGATCGTTACTTTGTCCGGTTCCTCTGCATCATAGGAGACAGACTGAATCTCTGTTACATGCGGAATGTCCAGATATTCTGCCACCATTGCTCCTACCTGACCGGTCGCGCCGTCTGCTGACAGCGCTCCTCCCATGATCAGATCAAATTCTCCATATTTCTTGATGCCTTCTGCCAGCACCTTTGCTGTCGCGATAGTGTCCGCACCTCCGAATACACGGTCAGTGATCAGACAGCTTTCATCACAGCCAAGCGCCATTGCATCTCTCAGCGCCTTCTCTGCGTCCGGAGGTCCCATGGTAAATACCACGACCTTCCCTTCTGTCTGCTCCTTCAGCACAAGCGCCGCCTCAATGGCATTTAAGTCAGACGGATTGATCATTCCTTCTGAGCTTGCGCGTACCAGGGCATGTGTTACAGGATCCACAGATACGTCGTTTGAAACCGGAACTTGTTTTATCAGAACTGCTATATTCATACTATTTATTCTCTCCGTTCTCCTTATTTCATTAAACGCTTGAATGACCAGTCTTCCAGTAATGGTGTTGACTCTCCGCGCATGATCAGTTTTGCAAGATCTCTGCTGGCTGCCGGAGCTTCAATGACACCATTTCCGCCGTATCCTGTAGCCAGGATGTAGCCCTCTACCGGAGTTTCTCCCAGGATCGGAAGGAAGTCCTTTGGCTCTGCTCTGTAGGAAAGCCAGGAAGATACAAGTCCGCTGTCTACAATGCCCGGAACCTTTGCTTCCAGCTGATCTAACAGGAAGTCGATGAAGTAGTCGTCCGTTCCGCCTGTTGCAGGAAGCTTGTCCGGATCCCACTGTCCGGCATGCATCGGATTGCTAAGATCCATGGACAGGTGAGACTTGCAGATAAAGATGTTGTCGCCTGCTCTCAGTGCATAAAATTCCGGATATTTCAGTACCGGGAATGTGTAGCTTAATTTCTTTCCAGGAGGGCAAAGGAAGAAAGCTTCTGCCTTTGTATGCCAGATCGGCACGTCAAGCCCTACCATATCGCCTGTAAATTTGCTCCATGGTCCGGTACAGTCTACGACATAGTCAAATTCATAGGTCTCTCCTTCATCTGTCTTAAGACCTTTGATTTTGTTGTCCTCTACCAAAACTTCCGTTACTTTTACACCAGTCTTAATGGTTCCGCCATTCTTCTGCATTTTCTTTGCATAAGTATTGGAGATCATCGTTCCGTCAAAATATCCATCGTCCTGTGTATAGCCTGCTCCCAGGATGTTTTCTGTAGAAATGTCCGGCAGGATTTCTTTAATGCGGTCTTTATCAGTAATATACTCTCCATTGTACCCTGCAGCCTTTGCAAGTGCGATACCGGTCTTGATCGTAGCCTCTACCTGCTCGTTGGTTGCTACTACCAGTGTCCCTGTCTTGTCGAATCCTGCAGATCCTTTTTCTTCTGCTTCCATTTTCAGATAAGACTCAAAACCATAGAGTCTTACGTCCCAGTATCTGTTTCTAAGGGAATCGTCAAACAGACATACAGTTCCTGCTGATTTTGCTGTAGAAGCTCCGCCGATCGTATCCTTTTCAAATACGATAACCTCTGCATTATCATAGAGGCTTAAGTGATAGCCCAGACATGCTCCTGAAATACCTCCACCGATAATACCAATCTTTTTCTTTTCCATACCATTACCTGCCTTTCTTTTTTTCTTTATAATTTATTTAACATGGCTGTCCATGTTATCTGCCTCTAAAATCGTCTCCAGAAGAAGCTGTGCTCCCTGCTCAATATCTGCGTCCTCTGTAAACTCATATCTGGAATGGCTGATGCCGTCCACACTCGGTACAAAGATCATGCCCGTCGGGAATACGCTTGTCATGATCAGGGAATCATGGAAGGCTCCGCTTGGAACCACTTTATATTCCACCCCCATCTTCTTTACAGCCGTCTCAATCGCAGCCTTTACCCATTCAGACATCGGCGCCGGCTCGTGATAGGAAATCTGTGTGAAGCTGTACTCCTCGCCCATCTCCTGGCATACCTGATCCAGATATGCTTTTGCGCACTTTTCAATCTCCGTGATCACTTCCGCATGCTGATCTCTGATTTCCAGATTAAAGGTGCAGCTTCCCGGAACTACGTTCACGGAATTCGGCTGTACTTTGATCGTTCCAACCGTTGCTACCGTGTATTCATTGCCGTTCGCTTTTACGATTTCCGGTACCTGTGCGATAAACTTTGAAGCAGCCACCAGCGCATCCTTACGGTCTGTCATCACTGTACTTCCGGCATGGTTTGCCTCTCCTGTGATCACGATTTCGTAACGGCTTACGCCTGCTATAGATGAAACTATGCCGATCGGAGTATGGCTTTTATACAGAGACGCTCCCTGCTCCACATGGAGTTCCATGAAGCAATGCACATCTTTAGGCTCCATTTTTGCTTTTGGCACATCCGCCACTGTAATTCCGTAGGATTTGATGACATCTGCTCTCTTATTTCCATATAAATCCATGTCCGATTCTTTAATATCCAGCTCCTGTCCGCAGATAGCACTGCTTCCAAGAAGCCCGCTGCCAAATCGGAACCCTTCTTCATCGGTGAACACGATCACTTCCAGCGGATGCCGGAGCTTCCTGCCGTTTTCTACTAATGTCTCCACCGCTTCCAGACCAGATACACACCCTACCACGCCATCATACTTTCCGCCGTCCGGTACTGTATCCAGATGGGATCCTGTCAGGATTGCCGGAAGCGCCGGATCTTCTCCTTCCAGTCTGGCATGGATATTTCCCGCCTCGTCCACTCTTGGCTCAATGCCGAGCTGCCGGAAATAATTCATAAATGTTTCTCTTCCTTTTACGTCCTCCGGAGAATATGCCATCCGGGTAAAGGTTCCGTCCTCTTTCCTGCCGCACTGATAGATTTCTTCCAGACGGGAGTGAATTCTTTTAACGTTTACTTTCATGATCTCCCTCCATTGTTTACACACTTTGCACAACTAGACTTTTCTATTTTTGTATATCTTCTCTGTTTTGTACATTATTATAGATAATTTTTTAACAAAATACATCGGTGCATCGAGATAAAAAAAGAAAGATAATTTATCTATTCTGGATAAACTATCTTTCGTTTGCTAATTTTCTGTTATATTTATAGATAGATACCGGCACTACAGATAATCCTTGTTGTACTTCTCGATCATCTTGTAAACCACAAGCCCGATCCGGAAGGCCAGAACCTCATTGGCATTGTCAAAATCCACACCCGTGATCTTGGCAATCTTTTCAATCCGGTAGGATGCTGTCTTATAATGCACAAACAGATCCTGGGCCGTCTTTGACAGGTTCAGATTCCGGTCCAGGTATGTTTTCAGCGTGATCAGCAGATCATCCCTCTGGGGCTTTTTATAATTGTATAATTTCTGCAGGCCTTCCGGCACGTATTCCAGCAATAGCTCCGGATTGTCCAGTTGGCATAACAGCTTAAAAATACCAAGGTCTGAAAACAATGTCACCTGAGAATTCCCATCCTCTGAAATCTCTCCGGCAATATCCACAAAAGTAAATGCCTCATTGGCCTCTTTAAAGCTGTCCGGCAGATTGATCACACCTTCCACCACTTTGCCGACGCCGGCTTTTACCTGCAGCTCTTTGTCCTGTCTGCTTACATATGCCTGGACCTTATCCACGATCTCCCGGATCTCCTGACGGTATTCTTCCTGGGTCTGCTCCTTATTTACTTCCTTGACCACTACGATACGGTCCAGATCATTGTAGATCTTTACATTTATAATCTGACAGGCAATCGAGTCACTCAACAGGTTGGTGTCGCTGATCTTGGATTTGAAATCCCGTTTATCACGGTCCTCACCCTTCAATCCAAACACGATCACGCGGAAGCTTCCATTTATAGGAACTCCCAGAAGACTGGTGTTTTTCTGAAGCTCTGAGATGGAATCGATCTTACCGTTCAGGATATTGTGCATAATGTCGTTCTGGAACTTTTTCTCCAGCTCCGTTACCGAATACTGGCGCACCAGTTCAAACTGAAGCGCCCATATCGCACTCTCTGTGGCAATCGCATCCATAACATCAAAGCTATCTTCTTCTTCTGTGATTACCAGATACAGCCGCTCCCTCAGATTCAGCTTTACTTTTACTATATACTGCTGCCTGTTGTCGATTTGCTGTCTTAGATATTCGTAATTAGAGTAGATTCCCGGCTCATAGCTCTGTGCATCCTTCTGGATCTCCAGACTTCTTTCCGCCCCCTCAGATGCGCCGATACAGTCCAGCTGCCGGTTGAATGCAGCTACCGGGTTGCGGATCAGCTTTGCCAGTACGTCCAGGATCTGGTCGATGGCCACGCCGATAGACTCTGACCCCAGTACCAGTGCGGAAAAATTATCGTGAGTTGTCTTAAAATATTTCAGTCTGGTAACCTCTTCGTTAAAGAGCCGCTCCATCAGCCGGCTCATTACATCCCGGAAGGAAATCTCAAACGGCACTTCCAGGATAGGGATTGTGTGCTTTCTGGAAAACTGGATCAGATACTCTACTTTGTCCTCCGCCCCTTCTACCGGTTTCCCTCTTTTCAGGATCAGAGCGCTGATCTTTTTCTTCACCAGCTCATCGATATAGTTTTTAAAATCCTCCATAGAGCAGGACCTGAAGGCATAGAGTCCCGTTAGAAGCACCTCTCCGCCATTGATCCACTTCACAATATCCGGTGCCTCTATGATCGTCACACCCTTGATTTCATTGTCCAGTCCTTCTTCCCCGCTGATCAGCCTGGCACCATTCATTTCCTCTTCCATCAACAGGTCTTTTACGTAGATTGCCATATCTTTACTCACCGCCATCTTTTGCCTACCTTTTACAACTATGCTTTATTATAGCATAAAAAGGGCGCTGCCGTACAGCAAAATCCTGCCGGCCGCGCCCTGTCTTATGCATATGTGCTATGTCGTCCGTCTCTTTTCTATTTTTCCAGATACCGTTTTGCCAGATCCTTCATGATCGTAGCTGCCTTTGCAAATTCACTGTATTTTGTGAACTCTACCGGACAGTGACTTCTTCCGTCTTTACTTGGTGTAAAGATCATAACGGTCGGAATGGTCTGTCCGATCTCCAGTGAGTCATGTCCGGCTCCGCTTGGCATTCTGCGGTATGTATAGCCTCTTTCCTTGCAGTCTTCTTCCATGAAGTCCAGCATCTCGGAAGACAGGTGTACCGGTGTGATGGTCAGCTTGTTGTCCATCTCATAGCTTCCGCCGTACTCTGCCACTTCTTTGTCCAGAGCCTTGCGGATCCGGTTGGTGATATCGTTGATGTTGTCATTGTTCATGGAACGGATATCAACCGTAAATTCCACCTTCTCTGCCACGATATTCATTCCGCCGGGAACGGTGTTGATGTAACCTACCGTAGAAACGGTTCCGTCCGCTTTCTCTCTTGCCCAGTCGGCAATCTTGGAGATTACTTTTGTAGCTGCGTCTACCGCGTCCATTCTCATATCCATCGGTGTGGTTCCCGCATGGTCCGCTCTTCCGTGAACGGTTACCATGTATCTCTGGATTCCAACGATACCTTCTACCAGGCCAAGTTCTGTGCCTTCTGCATCCAGAACCGGTCCCTGCTCGATGTGTGCTTCCAGGAACTGTCCGATGGAGCCTTCCTTCCATGCAGCCTCGCCGATCTTTTCCGGATCCAGGCCGTAGCCTTTCATAGCGTCATAAATGGTCACGCCGTCAGTATCAGCAAATTTCTTGGTATACTCTACGTCTCTGTGTCCCAGCATTGCTCCGGATCCGAAGTATCCGGTTCCGAAACGCATACCTTCCTCGTCACAGAAGCCAACCACAACAAAGTTTCTCTTCGGAACGAATCCTTCTTCTTTTAAGATTCTTGCCACTTCAATGGCACAGATCACACCGGCGATACCATCATAATCTCCGCCGTTTACAACAGAATCATAGTGGGATCCCATCATAACACAGGGAGCGTCCGGATCTTCCCCTTTGAGAGTTCCGATCACGTTGCCTGCCGCGTCTTCCGTAACTTCCAGACCTGCTTCTGTCATCAGTTCCTTCAGATAGTTCACAGCGTCTCTTGCCTCCTTGGTAAACGGCAGTCTTGTACAGCCGTTGCCCGGAGTCGCTGTATACTGTTTTAAGTGCTCCAGATCTCTTGCAATTCTTCCTGTTACGTCTTCAATTCCCATACGCTACCTTCCTTTCCCTTCCTTCAGGGAAGCCTTCTTATTTTTTTCTGTCTATGATAAACACCTTGACCGGTGAATATAACATAGAAACGATCACCAGGATAAATCCCAGGTATGCCAGCGCATTCATGCCTGCGGCAAGTCCTCCCTGGATCAGGAAGAAGGATATCATGATGATGATGAATGCGATCGTAAGTCCGCCTTCTTTTGTTTTAAAAAAACTGTTTTTCATCGCTTTTACCTCCTCTTATCCTGCCATTCCTATAATACCGCAGTGGCAAATACCACCAGTCCGATCACGATCGTGGTTCCAATGGCGATAGGCATCAGTTTTTTCAGTACCTCGCCTTCTCTTCCCAGGATACCTGCAGTCGTGGTTCCCAGAATGATCTTGCTGGGGCTGATAGCCGCGCCGATGGCGCCGCCTGCGGTCTGCGCTCCCAGAACCGCTGCCTCATTCAGTCCCAGAAGTCCTGCAGTCGTAGACTGGAACGCGCCAAAGAGGATGTTCGAGGACATATTGCTGGCTGTCATAAATGTTCCGATCAGTCCCACTACCGGTGACAGGATCGCATAGGCCTTGCCCAGCACGCGGGAGATCCCGTCCGCCAGGACGTCCGTCTGACCGGTGCCGCCCATGATCCTGGACATGATCACCAGTCCGATGACCGCAATACCTGACGGCATGGTCATTGCCACTGATTTTGCAAACACGCGTCCTGTGCCGCCCTTTTTGATCCATCCATGACTGCCGTAATAAATGAGGCCGACGATGGAGGACAGGAACAGGAACATGCTGGCGTGGGTAAACGGAACCAGCGGAGAAAAGCTCTCCACTGCCTGATTGACAAATCCGTAGCCTGTGGAGGTCTCCGCAAAGGAAAATCCAATGGAGAACTGTCCCAGGAACTCATTGATGGGTTTTACCACCAGGACAATAATGGTCAGGGCTGTCAGGATAAAGTAGGGAACAAATGCCTGGAGAAGGGACATATCGGAGGGACCCTCTTCTTCTTTGGCAGTGGTTCCGGCCCGGTTCATGATCGGGCTGTCTTCCAGTTTCCACTCCTCGCGGTACATCTTCATTCTTCCGATCAGGAATAATGCCACCAGGGATACGCAGGACGGGATGAAGCAGGAAAGCGTGGTATTTACCTGGCTTAACAAAAGTTCTCCGCCGCCCTGGATCACTGCAAGGATCAGCACTGCAGGAAGACCTTTCTTCACGCCTGCGCCTTTTCCGTAGAACCAGCACATGATAAGGCCGGTAATTACGTCCCATACAAACAGGAAGGCGCTGGCCCAAAGAGCCGCGGCAAAATATTCCGGACTTCCTGTTGTCAGGCCGGAGGTGGAAGCAAGGGAATCCCATGCCGCCGCCAGGGTTCCGAATGTATTTCCCCAGGACTGTCCAAGAAGCGGCAGGATTACCGCCCACATCGGATTCATTCCGATTCCGATCAAAAGCGGAGCTCCGACTGCCACCGGTACTCCAAATCCGGTGATGCCCTGCAGGAAACTTTCCAGGATCCAGCCAAGAGCCAGCACCAGCAAAAGCTCATTGGGAAGGAGCTTTCGCATGCCGTTCCGGATCACCAAAAAGGCTTTGGCTTCATCCGCCACCTGGTACAAAAGGATGGCCGTCCAGACGATCAAAAGGATCGGAAGCGCGCTCCAGATCCCCTTGGCCGTCTCGGACGCCAGCAGGGTAAAGTCCGCCTTATAAAAAGCCACCGCCGTAATGATCGTGATTAAAAGTCCAATAGGGGCGGCCTCAGTGGCGCCCCATTGGAACTTGATCAAAAGGAGTAATAGTACGATAATCGGCAGACAGGCCATTATCCACATAAACAGATTTGTTGGTACGTTCATTTTCTCTCTCCTAAACTACTTGTGTATTACCGTTCCGGTCTCGCCGGCGATTCCGGCCGCAGCTTTGTCGAGAAGGGTGATCAGTGTACGTCTTCCCTCTCCCGACTCTGCGAAGCGGATCGCTGCTTCGATCTTCGGAAGCATGGAGCCTTTGGCAAACTGTTCCTGTGCGATGTATTCTTTCGCCTGGTCAACGGTAAGATCACTTAACCATTCCTGGTTTTCTTTTCCGAAGTTAATTGCCACCTTCTCCACGGCTGTCAGTATGATGAGGTAATCCGCGCCAAGTTCGGCGGCCAGCAGGCTGCTGGCATTATCCTTGTCAATGACTGCATTGACGCCGGATAATTTTCCGTCCTCATCTACAACGGGGATGCCCCCGCCTCCGCAGGTGATCACGATATGTCCCGCGTCCACCAGCGTCTTAATGGTCAGAAGCTCCCGGATCTTCTTTGGCATCGGGGAAGCAACCACCACGCGGTATCCTCTGCCTGCGTCTTCCATGCAGGGAATGCCGTTCTCCTGGTTTCTCTTTGCCTCTTCCTCAGTCAAGAACCGTCCGATAGGTTTCGTCGGATTCCTGAAAGCTTCGTCGTTTTTGTCCACCTCTACCTGGGACAGGATCGTAGAAACTTTTACGTCCATCCCTCTGCGGTGTAATTCATATTTGATCGCATTCTGCAGATCGATACCGATATATCCCTGGCTCATGGCCACGCAGGTGGGAAGCGGAGTCTCCATATAATTATCGGTATAATTGGTAGCCAGCTCGTCCATCGCCTTCTGGATCATGCCCACCTGGGGGCCGTTGCCGTGGGTTACCACAAGCTCCAGCCCCTGGGCTGCCAGGTCGACGATCACCTGCGCTGTCTTTGCTACCGCCTCTTTCTGCTCCTGGATATTATTTCCCAGAGCATTTCCGCCTAATGCAATGACAACTTTCTTTTTTTCCATAACCTTGTCCTCCGTCACTCTCTATTCGGGATCGTAGCCAAGCTTCTTTGCGTATGCTGTGATCGCTTTCTCGAAGCACTCGATCGGAGGATGAACCGTACCTGCGCCGATCTGTCCGTATCCGGCGATCTTGTGCGCGATACCGGTGTTGATCACAGGCGTGATGCCTTTCTCTACCACTTTTCTTGCGTCGATGCCAAGGCAGATTCCCTGGAAGTTCCAGGTCGGAACCGTAAAGTTCGGGTTTCTGTCAATGACGATCTCCATCATCTCGTTGCTGGTACGAAGCGCATCTTCATATCCGCCCGCGCCAACGAATCTGGTCACAGCCGGAGCCGCGATCATAGCCATACCGCCTACACCAAAGGTCTCGGTGATTGCACTGTCTCCCATATCCGGGCAAGCATCATCTGCATCATATCCTGTAAAGTACAGTCCCTGTGGTGTATTAACCGGACCTGTGAACCACTCGTCACCCATACCAGCAATAC
>OJAI01001555.1_pt1 | contig 12012 bp, 5 predicted proteins | sample 1588891 | NCBI WGS metagenome assembly OJAI01 (sample SAMN03283255) | human gut metagenome | biome: human-associated habitat; material: feces | host: Homo sapiens | place: USA | collected 2013 | reverse complement strand
CTTCTTTCAAATGTCGGATCAGTTCTCTTGGATATCGTTTTGATACTAAGGTGATCGTCAGCTCCTGAATCGGAATTTCATTTACCTTCCCTGTATCTGCTTTATAAAAATTTGTATATCCATATACCTTATAGAAATCGTCCACGGAAAGGGAATCGGATGGTGATTTATATTCGATGATATTATACTTACGGAATATTTTCCCAATATTTTTATGGATAGGTTCCGCATCCTTCTTTTTAATGATCAACACATCAATTGCCATTGGCTTTGAACTTAATAGATACTCCCGTTCAAATTTTAATTTTTCTTTTACTTCTCTGAATTCAATCTGCAAGTCTGCATAAAATGCTGGATGCCACTGAAGCAGCTTTCCATCTGCCGGTTGCTGTTCTTCACGCAATTGCTTTCTCTTTTGTTTCATCTAAGAGACCTCCTTATGTGATTTTTCACAGAAGTTATCCCTTCATCAGAAAACCTCTGCTTTAAATAATGGATTTTAAAAGCATGAATTTTCTGATTTGACAGGTGTATTCTACCTGTAATGAAACCTTTTATATGAATTTAGATGTTTTAGAAAATATGCTTTGAAATAGGATAACATATTTATGTACAATATTCAATGCTTTTCGATAATGAACTGTTACTTCTGGGCGGTTACTTCTAAGCAGCATCACTTAAGATAGCAAAAGATGAAAAGATATGGTATGATAGGGGTAAATGGAAAGAAAATTCCAATCAATGCTATGATACGAAATGTATTTTGGAATAAGTGGAAAAGAGGATTCAAAGTGAACTACGGAGAAATCAAAAAATGTGATATTGCAAATGGAGAGGGTGTCCGTGTTGCCCTTTTCGTGTCAGGCTGCAGGCATCATTGTAAGGGATGTTTTAACAGTATGACATGGGATTTTAATTATGGAAAGAAATTTACGAAAGAAACAGAAGAAGAGATTCTGGAAGCGTTGAAGCCGAATTATATTGATGGACTGTCATTGCTTGGTGGCGAACCATTCGAACCGGAGAATCAGGAAGTGCTTGTGAAGCTTTTAAGAAAAGTGAAGGAACGTTATCCGGAGAAGAATATCTGGTGTTACAGCGGTTATTTGTTCGATGAGGAACTGAAGAAAGAAAGCAGGGCGAGATGTGAGTATACGGATGAGATGCTTTCTATGCTGGACGTACTTGTGGATGGAAGATTTGAGGAAGATAAGAAAAATATTACATTGTTGTTCAGAGGTTCGGAAAATCAGCGTTTGATCGATGTGAAGAAATCACTGGAACAAGACAAGGTTGTAGAATGGAAACCGGCAATAAAAAGAGGACTTTAAGCGGAAAAAAGCCTTGACTTATATTCGCATAGTTTTTATAATGAATAGGTATATTGTAAAAACGCAGATGAGGAGTAGTAGAAGGAAAAGATGCCTTTCAGAGAGCTGTCGGCAGGTGTGAGACAGCAGCACAGACTTTGAACTGACCTCGGAGTTCTTTCGGTGAAAAGATATTATATTGATTAGCCGGAGGCGGGAGTTCCCGTTATAGAATGAATGAGTGCATTTGGTCGGATGAGGATACAGGAACAAAAAAGTTTTCCCGGTCCGGTCGGATGAACAAGAGTGGTACCACGGAAATAAGCCTTTTCGTCTCTTGAGTTTTCAGGAACGGAAGGCTTTCTTTTATGCGTAATATAACGATGAATGAAGGAGAGAAACATATGGGTACAAAGATAATGTATAATCACAAAGCGATTGAAAAAAAGTGGCGTGAAAAATGGGCGGAAAATTCGGTAAATCCAAGAGTGGATGATAACGGAAATAAAAAACAGAAGTATTACTGTCTTGACATGTTTCCGTATCCGTCAGGAAACGGTCTTCATGTCGGACATTGGAGAGGGTATGTAATTTCTGACGTATGGAGCCGTTATAAACTTCAGCAGGGATATTATATTGTACATCCGATGGGATGGGATGCATTCGGTCTGCCTGCTGAAAACTATGCGATCAAGATGGGAGTACATCCGGCGAAATCAACGGCGGAAAATGTGGCGAATATTAAACGTCAGATCAATGAGATCGCAGCGCTTTATGATTGGGACATGGAAGTCAACACGACAGATCCGAACTTTTATAAATGGACGCAGTGGATTTTCGTGAAGATGTTTAAAGAAGGACTTGCATATGAAAAAGAATTTCCGATCAACTGGTGTCCGTCCTGTAAGACCGGTTTGGCAAATGAAGAAGTTGTAAATGGCAAATGCGAGCGCTGCGGAGCGGAAGTCACGAAGAAAAATCTTCGTCAGTGGATGTTGAAGATCACAGCATATGCAGATCGGCTGTTAAATGATCTCGATAAGCTGGACTGGCCGGAAAAAGTAAAGAAGATGCAGGCTGACTGGATCGGAAAATCCTACGGAGCAGAAGTGGAGTTCCCTGTTGACGGAAGAGATGAGAAGATCACTGTTTATACGACAAGACCTGATACGCTTTACGGCGCGACATTTATGGTGCTTGCTCCTGAACATGAGATGGCGGCATCTCTTGCGACAGATGAGACAAGAGAAGCAGTGGAAAAATATATTTACGATGCGTCAATGAAATCAAACGTAGATCGTCTTCAGGACAAAGAGAAGACAGGCGTATTTACGGGAAGCTATGCAATCAATCCGCTTAGCGGAGCGAAGACACCGATCTGGCTGTCTGATTATGTATTGGCTGATTACGGTACAGGAGCGATTATGTGTGTTCCTGCTCATGATGATCGTGACTTTGAGTTTGCAAAAAAATTCAATATTCCTATTATTCAGGTAATTGCAAAAGACGGAAAAGAAATCGAAAATATGACAGAAGCTTATACAGAAGCTTCGGGAACAATGATCAACTCGGGCGAGTGGAATGGAATGGAATCGTCAGTGCTTAAAAAAGAAGCTCCGCACATTATAGAAGAGCGCGGATTCGGAAAAGCAACAGTCAACTTTAAACTGCGTGACTGGGTATTTTCACGTCAGCGTTACTGGGGAGAACCGATTCCGATCATTCACTGTCCTGACTGCGGTAATGTTCCGGTACCGGAAGAGGAACTTCCGCTTACGCTTCCGGACGTAGATTCCTATGAGCCGACAGGAACAGGAGAATCACCGCTTGCAGGAATTGAAGAATGGGTAAATTGTACATGTCCGGTATGTGGAAAACCTGCAAAGCGTGAGACAAATACGATGCCTCAATGGGCAGGATCTTCATGGTATTTCTTGCGTTATGTAGACAGTAAAAACGATAAAGAATTAGTGTCCAGAGAAAAAGCAGACGAGATGCTGCCGGTAGATATGTATATCGGAGGCGTAGAACATGCCGTGCTTCACCTTCTGTATTCTCGGTTTTATACAAAATTTTTGTATGATATCGGAGTAGTAGATTTTGACGAACCGTTCCACAAATTGTTCAATCAGGGAATGATCACCGGAAAGAACGGAATTAAGATGAGTAAATCAAAAGGAAATGTCGTTTCGCCGGATGCTCTTGTGAATGATTATGGATGCGACTCGTTAAGAATGTACGAGCTTTTTGTAGGACCGCCGGAGTTGGATGCGGAATGGGACGACAGAGGAATCGACGGAGTAAACCGTTTCCTGAAACGTCTTTGGAATCTGCTTATGGACAGTAAAGAAGCAGACGTTCAGCCGACAAAAGAGATGATAAAACTTCGCCATAAAATGGTTTATGATATTACAAATCGTCTGGAAAGTTTCAGTTTGAATACTGTAATTTCGGGATTTATGGAGTATAACAACAAGTTTATTGAAATGGCGAAAAAGGAAGGCGGAATTGATAAAGAAACATTAGAAACAATCGCGGTTCTTCTTTCTCCGTTTGCACCGCATTTTGCCGAAGAAATGTGGGAGCAGCTTGGCCATGGAGAAACAATTTTTAAAGCAGGATGGCCGTCATATGACGAAAGTGCAATGAAAGATGACGAGATTGAAGTGCCGGTACAGATTAACGGAAAGACAAGAGCTGTTATCAGTATTTCTGCCGATGCATCAAAAGATGAGGCAATCGCCGCCGGAAAAGAAGCGGTAGCCGATAAACTGACAGGTACGATCGTCAAAGAAATTTATGTACCGAAAAAAATAATCAATATCGTTCAGAAGTAGGTCATGTGAATAGAATCACCGGAAGATGCTTTTTGGCACTTCCGGTGATTTTTGATATTGGGAGTTATGTCTTTTGAAGTGATATATATATCAACTTGATTATGCAAAATAACATCAAATGTTCCGTATTATACAAAAAGTAAAAATAAAAGCAACATTTTTGCACAAAAAAGAAAACGAAAACATGCTATAATTTGTAATATATTTCATTGAAAGAAGGAGAGATGAGCATGAAGAAAAAAATAATGGCGGTCCTTTTGGCACTCGCTATGGTGACCCAAGGCGCCATGCCTGTTTTTGCTCAAAATGAAGGTGCGGAAGGAATTGAGACAGCGGCAGATGCAGAAACGGCAAAAATTTTGTGCAAGGAGTATTTGAGTGAAGAACAGCAGATTCAAGGCATTGATCAACGTTTTGAAATACCACAAGAAGACGTGTCTTTTGTAAACGATTTGGGAAGTGGTACGATCACGCTGAGTTTTAAGACAGGCAGTACTAATTTGCAGGCGCTGGCCGCGATCAACGGAGACAAGCATGCGAATCATTACATGTCTTTGTATATCAGCGGCGGAAATAAAATCGGCTTTGAATTCCGTAAAAACGCAACTGTAAATGATCACAGAAATTTTACGGTAGATAATGTGAATCTTGCGGATAATCAGTGGCATACGATCACGCTTGCGGTAGAAAAGGACAGTTATTATAAAGTATATCTGGATCAAAAACTTGTACAGAAGTGGGAAGTTGACGAGACTAATTTTGTTGATAAAATGGAGTGGGAACCGACTTCAGTGACATTTGGAGGCGCAAAACGGATTTCGGGAAACAGTTATCCTTTTACCGGAAGTATCAAGCAGGTAAAACTGTATAATGAAGCGGCTTCCGAAGATCAGATCCTGGCAGATCACGGTGCAGTTTCTGTAGGAACACCGATTTTTACTTATCAGAGAAAAACTTTTGACGGAACAGAAGGAAAGATGGTTCAGCTTCCGGAGCAAAAAGAGACAATTTCCGGATTGAAAAAAGGAACGTTTTCTTTTGCATATCGCTTGAACGAGGCGGCTGTAGGCAAAACGATTTACGGATTATTATCGCTGTCGAACAGCAATGCGGATAAAGAGTACGGAGCGCTTTATATTAAGCCGAAGGACAATCGGATCGGATATGAAGTGCAGGGAAAAGGGGATAAATATATTACGCTCAAAGACGGAAAATCTGTCAATAATGTCCAGTGGCATACGGTGACATATGCCTTTGACGGCACACATGCAGAGTTTTACTTAGACGGAGCATCCATCGGAAAATTCGAGACAACGCATTTGCTGAAGGGAGATTGGACTCCGGATATGGTTACGCTTGGCGGAATCAGCAGAACGAATAAGACGCCGGGCGCGAAATGGCCGTTCTACGGAACGATCGACAGCGTCAATGTGTTTGATGAAACGTTAAATGCGGAACAGGTTATGGAGCTTCATAGACGTACTTTGCCGCAGGATGAACCGGAATACGGAGAGAACGTCTATAAGACAGGCGAGTACGGTATTTATGATATGGGCGATTATGATTCTTATAATTACCGTATTCCCGCAATGGTTACAACGAGCAAAGGAACTCTGATCGCAGCAGCCGATCAAAGAAATACACATTGGTCCGACTGGGGAAATATTGATACAGTTGTCAGAAGAAGTACAGATAACGGACTGACATGGGAAGAGCCGATCGATGTAATCGATCTGAAATCACAATCCTATTTTAACGGCACACAATCTGCGTATACGATTGACCCGGCATTGATCGCAGAGGGCGAAAACGGAAAGAATCCGGGGCGTGTCTGGATGCTTGTAGATATGATGCCGGAATCGACGAATGGAAGCCAGGGTACATATTCGATCAAAGAAACGGGAACAGGCTATGTGAAAGTAGATGGAAAAGATTATCTGGCGCTTTATGATAAAGACAATAATCAATATACGCTTCGAGAGAACGGAGAAGTATTTGATAAGGAGAATCGCAAAACCGATTATGTGGTAAAACAGTTTGAAGGAAATGATAAACAAGGATACCACGAAAAAGGCGATCTGTATCAATCCGGTAAATATGTGGGAAATATTTATCTGAGAAGCGCTTCTAAGAACAACGATTCCGCTCCGCTTCATCCTAAGCAGACATGCTATTTGTGGCTAAGTTATAGCGATGACGACGGTATGACGTGGAGCGAACCGGTAGACATTACGCCGCAGGTAAAAGAAGACTGGATGAGATTTTGCGGTGTCGGTCCTGGATTCGGAGTTCAGCTTCGGTATGATGAAAAGCATCCGGGAAGACTTATATTCCCGATTTATTATACGATTGCCGGAAGCGGTATAGGATTCCAGTCTTCGGCTTGTGTTTACAGTGATGACGGCGGAAAAACATGGCATAGAGGAGAATCTCCGAATGACGGAAGAATCAACAAAGACGGACAGGAGACTTCTTCGCAAAATCCGGTCGGCATCAGTGAACTGACAGAAAGTCAGATCATTGAACTAAGCAGCGGAAATTTGCTTCAGTTTATGAGAAATACACGCGGAAACGGAAAAGTTGTTGTTTCAAGAAGTACAGACGGAGGAGCGACATGGAGTGATCCGATCGATACAACGGCGCCGGAAGTATACTGTCAGTTATCTGTTTTATATTATGATAAAAACGGAACAGGCGGCAAAGACAGAGTGATCATGTCGAATCCGGGAGGGACAGGAAGAAATAACGGAACATTGCGAATCGGAGAAGTGACAGAAACAAAGGATAGTTTTTCTGTAGACTGGGTAGAAGAAAAAATGTTCTGTCCTAATAATTACGCATATTCTTGTCTGACAAAAATGAAAGACGGAAATATGGGACTTCTCTATGAACATCAGAATACGATCAAATTTACTGCGTTTAATTTAGAGTATATTAAAGATGAAGTGAATTTATTGAGTCCGACGATTACAGCTGTTACATACAAAGTGGAAAAAACAGACGATCACGCTTATACGCTCCCGGGAGATAAATATGTGATCACAGTGAAAACAGATCAGAATGTCACTGTGCAAGGAACACCGAAATTCAGATTTATGTTAAATGGTAAAGGCCGTTATGCAAACTATGTATCCGGTGGGAATGACGACAAGGAGTTAGTATTTGAATACACTGTACAAAAAGGCGATGAAGGAACTATTCAGTTTAAAGGACCAAAAATTATCTGCGATGAAACAGGCACAGTAAAAAATGCAAATGATTTGTGCGTAAGTTCGGGAGATATGGATGTTAAAATGGGATACATCGGAGTAGATCCTTCGGATGCGGCAAGAGATATTGCGACAGATCAGATGAGCGCTGCGGCAGGTTCGGCTCAATCGGGTCAGGAGGCGTCGAATGTTCTGGACGGAAAAGCGGATACATTGTGGCATACAAAATGGAGCGCCGGTCACGGACGCGAAAAACATTGGATTCAGTTTGAACTGAAAGACTTTTATTTGATCGACGGAATCCGTTATCAGCCGCGGCCTTCGGGAGGAACAAACGGTATTATTACGGAATACAAAGTGGAAGTAAGTAATGACGGCGTTCACTTTGAACAGGCGGCAACAGGAACATGGGACGCGAACGCTGCATGGAAACTGGCTTCATTTGAGCCGGTATGTGCAAAATATGTGCGTTTGACATCTTTGGATGCAATCAGTGTGGAGGCGGATAATGACTATGCTTCGGCAGCGGAAATCCGCCTTACAGGAACAAAAACAGAGAAACCTCCGGTTGCCGAAGCGGATAAGAAGTCTCTGGGAGCTGCGATTGCGTATACGAAAGATGTAAAAACAAAGCCTGAATACCAATATGTTGTGCCGATCGTAAAACAGAAATTAGACGAGGCGCTTGAAGCGGCTGAAACTGTTTTTGCAAATGAAGCCGCAACACAGGGAGAAGTTGACAAGGCAGAAGCTGATCTTAAAAAAATGCTTGAATATTTGTCTTTTACAGGAGATGCAAAATTGCTCAGAGAGCTGGTAGATATTGCAAAAGAAATCAATACAGATATTTATACAGAGCAGAGTGCGAATGCGTTTAAAGAAGCGCTTGAAGAAGCGGAAGCTGTGCTTGCCAATGAAAATGCGCTGCAGGATGAACTTGACGCGGCTCATAAAAAATTACAAGAGGCAATGGATGGATTGAAAGTGATACCTGTGGATAAATCACAGCTTCGGAAACTTGTAGACGATTCGCGGAAATATGTAGAAAAACTGAATGAGTATACAGCCCAAAGCGGTCAGATTTTTATGGGAGCATTTGAGGCGGCTGAAAATATTTTAGAAAAACAGGACGCGACAAAAGAGGAAGTGGATCAGGCGTGTGCAAATCTTCGCAATGCAGTCTTTGGATTGAGGTTGATACCGAGCAAAGAAAAACTGGAAGAATTGATCCAAAGTGCAGAACAGATCGATGTGAAGCTTTACACAGAAGAAAGCGCAGAAAACTTCATGTCGGCATTAGCGAAAGCAAAAGAGGTATTTGCAGACGAGGACGCAACGAAAGCGGAAGTAGAAGATGCAGAACAGGCACTTGCAAAAGCAATCGACGAATTGAAATTAAAAGAAGTCGGAAAAGAAGACAAAGAAAAGAATGCAGGCGCTGTTAAAACAGGCGATAGTTCAACTCCGATTTTATTTGCAGTGATTGCGGTATTAAGCGCGGGAACGATATTTTTTGTACGGAAAAAAGAAGAAAAGAAATTTACATGCTGAAAAAAATAATTAGTGACATGCAGAAGTAAGTTCTATAAACAGAATCACCGGATGTGCCTGTTGGCACTTCCGGTGATTTTGTTTATAGAGTGATTCTTCCGCATCCTAAAGTGTGTGTGCTTTTTTCGGAAAGCTTTCTGACGTCGCGGGGATATATCCCTTTAAACTTTTTGAAACAAGAGCTGAATTTACTGTGGGATGAATAACCTACAGATTCGGAAATTTCTTTAATGCTAAGGGAAGTGTTAAGCAGCAGCGCTTCCGCCATGTTCACACGCCTTCTTTGAGAATATTCCGTAATACTAAGCTGATATTTTTGCTTGAATAATTTTTTTAATTTTGTTCCGCTCATTGAGGCGATTTTTTCAAGGGTCTGCTGAGAAACGTCGAGCGCGTAATGATCGTCTAAGTAATTTGCCACATCTTTTAATGCTTTGTCATCGTCTTTTGAAATACGAACATCTTTATTGTTGAAAAAAGCGTTTATAGTCAAGCTAAGCCATTCTTTTGCCTTTGCCTCAAAAAACAGCTCTGCGGCAGGAGACTTCATTTTGCAGTTTAATATTTCTTTCGCTAACGGTGCAAACGATTTGATGATTGCCGGATTGAAAGAGGCGAATATATCTGAATAAGAAATATTTTTTTCTTTTTTCAAAGAATATAGATACTCTTCGATCATTTCTTTTTTGAAACTGATTCCTACGCTTAAATATGGGAAATTACTGTGCAAAAGAAATTTATAATCTTTGTGCATATTTTCCACATCGACAATATGGAGAGAGCCTGCAGACAACGTCTGATAAGGACTAAAGCTTTCGCCGTTTCCGGTAATGATATAGGAAGAAGAAAACGACATAAATTGATCCATATTAAGAGCAGACGAGTAGACAATATCCTTTTTTATAAAAAAGTCATGTATCTCGACGATAAAAGAATCCGTTTCATAAAACCAATAACAGCCTTCTGCTTCCTCTCTGCAAACGCAGAAAGTAGTTCCGATATTACAGTATTTTGATTTTTCTTTACAGGAATCAGTTCCTAAGTAGTTTTTAACAAATTCGTAGTAGTTCATTATAATTTTCTCCGCTTTCATGCAAAAACAAATATCCCGATTAGACGTTATCCCTTTTGGACTAAAAACTCTAAGTTTATTGTAACACAATAATTAAACTGATACAATACTGATTGTAGCAACCGGAAATTAGTTTTAAAAACAAAAAAAGACTAAATGGGATAAAATTATCAAATCTGAAATCCGAAAAGATTTTGTTGATTTGAGCGTGAAAGGAGAGGATTAGGATGAAAAAAGAAAAGAAAAAGTCTGTTTTAACAAGAATCATACCTTATGCAGGGAAAAGAAAATACATGCTTTTTTTGGCAATGGCTTTTTCGGCTTTGTCGGGAATCCTGTTGCTGATGCCTATGTGGTATATTCACAATATTATAAAAAATGTGATCTTGAATGGAAATGTAAATTACACCATGATAAGAGAAAATATAGCATATGCGGTAATATTTCCTTGTGTAGGACTTGGTTTATATGTTTTGGCAGGAATTTTTTCACACCTTTTTGCATTTGAAGTTGAAGAAAATATTATAAAGATCAGTGTGAAAAAACTGTTAGATAAACCGTTGGGGTATTTTATGAACAAAGAAAGCGGGAAACTGCGCGGGATCATTATAAACGGCGCAGGTGAAACGCACAATGTCTTGGCGCATCAGCTCCCGGACATTGCCTCGACATTTGTTTCTCCGGTTGTCATATTAGTCTTTTTGTTTTTATTTGACTGGAGGTTAGGATTGACAAGTCTTATCCCTGTTTTTATCGGCCTTATTTTTATGGCGACAATGCTGACTGCTCAAGGGAAGAAAAACAGAGAAGAATACTATAAACAGATCAATACATTGTCTGCCGAGACAGTTGAATATGTCAGAGGAATCCCGGTAGTAAAAACATTCGGTCAGAGCGTGGAAAGTTTTAAGCGTCTTTATACTTCTATTATTGTTATGAAGGACAGCGTCTTGAAAATGACTATGGGATACAGAAATAAAATGTCTATGTTTGAAGCGACTTCGGGTTCGACGGCGTTTTTTCTTGTTCCGGCTGCTTTGTTTATTATTGCAGCGGGAGAAAATCCGCATGAAGTTGTCGCTGATTCGATCATATACTTTTTGATCGGACCGATTTTCGGAGTTCTTATTATGCGTACTGCGACAATCAGTCAATATCTTTATTTTGCAGAACTGGCTCTTGATAAAATAGAAGATATTCTTGAGTATGATGAGATGGCTTACGGGAAAGAAGATCAGACGATAGGCGGGATCGAATTTAAAAACGTTTCTTTTTCTTACGGAAGTGAAAAAGTATTAGATAACATTTCTTTCAAAGTAAATCGAGGTGAAACAGTGGCGCTGGTCGGACGTTCGGGAAGCGGAAAGACGACAATCGCCCGTCTTGCCGCAAGATTTTACGATGCAGATGAAGGGGAAGTTTTATTGGGCGGAAGCAATATAAAAGAATATGATAAAACTTCGCTTATGCGGAAAATTTCATTTGTGTTTCAAAATGCAAGGCTTTTTAAAATGAGCCTGAGAGAAAATCTTCTGTGTGGGAAGGAAGATGCCATTGATAAAGAGATTGAACAGGCGCTTTTTGATGCGGGAGCAAAAGAGATTGTGGACGGTCTAAAAGATGGATTGGAGACAGTGTATGGAACGAAAGGTACATATTTTTCAGGAGGAGAAGCGCAGCGGCTCGTGATCGCCAGAGCTTTTTTAAAGGATGCGGAATATGTGATACTGGATGAAGCCACCGCTTTTGCAGATCCTGAAAATGAACGCATTATACAGGAATCTTTCAAAAAGTTAGCTGAAAATAAAACGACATTGCTGATTGCACATCGGCTTTCGACAGTTGTAAATGCAGACAAAATTCTCGTAATCGAAAAGGGGCGTATTGCAGAAGAAGGAAAACACGAAGCGCTTTTAGAAAAAAACGGAATATACAAGTCGCTTTGGGACGAATACCGGAGATCTGTCAACTGGAAGATTGGAGACCAGCTATGAAAAGTCAACCATAAATTAGCAAAAAATTTCTTTTTCATA
>OJAI01001539.1_pt1 | contig 12080 bp, 10 predicted proteins | sample 1588891 | NCBI WGS metagenome assembly OJAI01 (sample SAMN03283255) | human gut metagenome | biome: human-associated habitat; material: feces | host: Homo sapiens | place: USA | collected 2013 | reverse complement strand
TTTCCAGCTATGGCGACCGGGAAAAGAAGCTGGAGATCCTCAAAGACCCCCACTGCGGTGCCTTTGCGGTGATCCGGCTGTGCAGTTATTTCGCGGCCTACCTTGCCCTTTGCGCCTGCGTGGACTTCACGCCCCGGGTGGGCCTTTGCTGGACACTGGCCCTTGTGCTGGAACGGGCCCTCTCGGGCCTGGCCGTGGCATCGTTCCCGATGGCAAAGAACAACGGCCTTGCCCACACCTTTGCCACGGCGGCGGATCGAACTACTGTCCGCCGGGTGCTGATGGTGCTGGCCGCTCTGCTCAGCGTCGCCCTGCTGGCACTGGGCGGCTGGGCGCTGGTGCTGGCGGCGTTGCTGGTGTTTGCACGCTATCATGTTGTTTCGGACAAGCAGTTTGGCGGCATCACCGGCGATCTGGCCGGGTGGTTTTTGCAGAAAGCCGAGCTGTGGATGCTGGCGGCGCTGTGTGCCTGCCAGTGGGGAGGACTGTTATGATCTTTATCACCGGGCCGCTGTACAGCGGCAAGCGCACCTTTGCGCAGCACCTGCCCGGCACCCGCATTGCGGAGGTGCAGGCCCTGGCCGCAGAGGCTGAGGATCTGGAAAAGCTTGCGGAGAAGCTCTCCGCTTATGATATCGTGATGGCCACCGAGGTGGGCGGCGGCGTGGTGCCCATGGACGCAGGGGAGCGGGCCGCCCGGGAAGCCGCCGGACGGCTGGCCTGCCTGCTGGCGGCCCGGGCCGGGTGCGTGGTGCAGATGTTCTGCGGCATCCCCACAGTATTGAAAGGAGAACTGCCCCCATGCTGATCTATCTTCTGCGCCACGGCCTGACGGCCTACAACGCCGAAAAGCGCTATCAGGGCCAGCGGGATATCCCCCTGTGCCCCGCGGGCCGCGCCCAGCTGCGGCAGGCTGACCTCCGGCCGGAAACGGTCTATATCACTCCGCTCTGCCGCACCCGGCAGACCGCGGAGGTGCTCTTCCCGGGTGCAAGGCTCGTGGAGGTGAAAGACCTGCAGGAGATGTGCTTCGGCAGCTTTGAGGGCCGCAATTTCATTGAGATGGAGCACGACCCGGATTATCTGGCCTGGGTGAACGCCAACTGCGAAAGCCCCTGCCCGGACGGCGAGACCAAGGCTGTCTTTTCGGAGCGGGTGTGCAGGGCTTTTGCCGCACTGGTGGACAGGGCCCTTGCAGAGGGGGAAGAGACACTGGTCATTCTGGCCCACGGCGGCACCCAGATGGCTGCCATGGAGCGCTACGCCCTGCCCCATGCGGATTATTACCACTGGTGCGCCCCCAACGCGGGCGGCTACGTTCTGGATGCAGGAGATTGGGCGGAGCAGCGGGTGCTGCACCTGCTGAAAACTGTGCAGTACACAAAGGAGGATGCCCGATGATCGAATACGCAGTACTCGGCGGTTTTGTGCTGGACTGCCTCTTTGGCGACCCGGCCTGGCTGCCCCACCCGGTGGTGTACATGGGCAAGGCCATCTCGGCGCTGGAAAAGCGCCTGCGGGCCCGTCTGCCCAAAACGCCTCAGGGGGAACTGCTGGGCGGGGCCATTGTGGCGTTCTGCCTGCCGGTGGGTACCTTTCTGCTGACGAGCCTTGTCTGCCTGGGGGCTGCCCGCATCAGCCCGTGGCTGGGGCTGGCCGTCCAGATGTTCTGGTGCGGGCAGGCACTGGCCGCAAAGGGGCTGGCGCAGGAGAGCACCAATGTTTACCGGGAGCTGGTCAAGCCCGACCTGCCTGCCGCCCGCAGGGCGGTCAGCCGCATCGTGGGGCGGGACACCCAGGATCTGACGCTGGAGGGTGTGACCAGGGCCGCTGTGGAGACGGTGGCCGAAAACGCCAGCGACGGCGTGATCGCGCCCCTGCTCTATATGCTCATCGGCGGGGCACCGCTGGCCCTGACCTACAAGGCCATCAACACGATGGACAGTATGCTGGGCTACAAAAACGAAAAATACCTCTACTTTGGCCGCATCCCTGCCAAGCTGGACGATGCGGCAAATTACCTTCCCAGCCGCCTTGCCGCCCTGCTGTGGATGGCTGCTGCGGCCTTTACGCACAATGACGCAAAAGGGGCGTGGAAGATCTGGCGGAGGGACCGCCGGAACCACGCCAGCCCCAACAGCGCCCAGACCGAGAGCGCCTGCGCCGGTGCGCTGGGGGTGCAGCTGGCCGGGCCCGCCTATTACTTTGGCGAATACTATGCCAAGCCCACCATCGGCGATCCGCTGCGCCCCATTGAACCGGAGGATATCCTGCGTGCCAACCAGATGATGTACGTGGCAAGCACTTTTGCACTGGCGTGGGGCGTGGCAATACGGGCTTTTTTGTAACGACCTCGCCCTCTCAGTCATGCTTTGCATGACAGCTCCCCCAAAGGGGGAGCCAAGAGCTGGGATCCAGAACCATCCAGGAAAAGGAGAACGAACATGCAACTAGTACATGGCGGCGATTGGGCCGGTTACCGGGCCGAGTTCGGGCGGGATGCGCTGGATTTTTCGGCCAACGTCAGCCCGCTGGGCCTGCCGGAAGGGGTGGCCCGGGCCATCACGGCGGCATTGCCCACGGCCGACCGCTACCCCGACCCCCTGTGCCGGGAGCTGCGGGCAAAGCTGGCGCTCCATGAGGGCGTGCCGGCGGAGCAGATCCTCTGCGGCAATGGGGCGGCAGACCTTATCTTCCGGCTGGTCTGGGCCAAAAAGCCCCGCCGGGCGCTGGTCACCGCACCCACCTTTGCGGAGTATGCCACTGCCTTGGAAAGCATCGGCTGCACGGTAGAACGCTTCTTTTTGCGGGAGCAGGAGGACTTTGCGGTCACGGATGCGTTCTGTGCGGCCATCCGCCCGGGGGTGGACATGGTGTTTCTCTGCCAGCCCAACAACCCCACCGGCCAGCTGACGGCCCTGCCGCTGATGGAGCAGATCCTCCACCGCTGCGCGGCGTGCGGCACCCTGCTGGTGGTGGACGAATGCTTCCTTGATTTCCTGCCCGACCATGCCCTGCACACGGCAAAAGGCCTGCTGGGAGAGGGAGATCTGGTCATCCTGAAAGCCTTCACCAAGCTCTACGGCATGGCGGGCGTGCGGCTGGGCTATGTCCTGAGTGCCGACACGGTGCTGCTGGAACAGATGCAGGCCTGCGGCCAGCCCTGGGGCGTGTCCAGTCTGGCGCAGGCGGCGGGCCTTGCCGCACTGGAGGAGACAGCGTATGTGGAAAAGGTCCGGGCCCTCATTGCCGAACAGCGGCCCCGCCTGACGGCTGGGCTGCGGGCGCTGGGCCTGCGGGTGCTGGACGGCAGGGCAAATTACCTGCTGTTTCAGGCCCCGGAGACGCTGGGAGAAGCCCTGCGGCAAAGGGGCGCTGTGCTGCGCAGCTGTGCGAACTACCCCGGGCTGGGCCCCGGCTGGTACCGCACCGCCGTGCGCACCAGACCTGAAAACGAACAGCTTTTGAAACTTCTTGCGGAGGTGCTGGAATGAGCAAGGCAAAGTGCATCATGGTGCAGGGAACCATGAGCGGTGCAGGTAAAAGCCTGCTGTGCGCCGCCCTCTGCCGCATTTTTGCGCAGGACGGTTACCGCGTGGCTCCCTTCAAGAGCCAGAACATGGCGCTGAACAGCTTTGTCACCCGGGATGGGCTGGAAATGGGCCGGGCACAGGTGGTGCAGGCGCAGGCCGCAGGCATCGAGCCGGATGTGCGGATGAACCCCATCCTGCTCAAGCCCAGCAGTGACGTGGGCAGTCAGGTCATCGTGAACGGCGAGGTGCGGGGCCAGATGCCCGCCGCCGCCTACTTCAAAATGAAAAGAGCGCTCATCCCGGAGATCCTCTCGGCCTACAACAGTCTGGCCGAAACTGTGGACATCATCGTCATTGAGGGGGCCGGAAGCCCGGCGGAGATCAACCTGAAGGCAGACGATATCGTCAACATGGGCCTTGCCCGGCTGGTGGATGCCCCCGTTCTGCTGGCGGGAGACATCGACCGGGGCGGTGTGTTCGCCCAGCTGTACGGCACGGTGGAGCTGCTGGAGCCGGAGGAGCGCGCCCGCATCAAGGGGCTGCTCATCAATAAATTCCGCGGCGATGTGGAGATCCTGCGCCCCGGCCTTGCTATGCTGGAAGAAAAAACGCAGCTGCCGGTGCTGGGGGTCGTGCCCTACCTGAAGGTGGACATTGAGGACGAGGATTCCCTTTCCACCCGGCTGGATGCGGGCAGAACGGTCCACCCGCTGGATGCAGCAATCCTCCGCCTGCCGCACATCTCCAACTTTACCGATTTCATGCCGCTGGAGCAGCACCCGCTGCTGGGTGTGCGGTATGTGCAGAATACCCGCCAGCTGGGCACACCGGATCTCATCATCCTGCCCGGCACCAAGAACACAGTGGATGATCTGCTCTGGCTGCGGCAGTCCGGGCTGGAAGCAGCCCTGTTGAAGCTGGCGGCCAACGGCACGCCGGTGCTGGGGGTCTGCGGCGGGTATCAGATGCTGGGTGAGACGCTTGCCGACCCTGAGGGCACGGAGAGCGGTACGGCGCAGACCGTGCGGGGGCTGGGGCTGCTGCCCGCCCACACGGTCTTTACCGGCCAGAAGCACCGCACCCAGGATACTGCCGCCGTGATCGCCGCCCCCTTTGCGGGTGCGGCCCTGACCGGATATCAGATCCACACCGGCCGCACCGAGGTGCAGGGTGTGCCCTTCTGCACACTGGCAGACGGCACACCCGAGGGCTGCGTGCAGGACAATGTGTTTGGCACCTACCTGCACGGCCTGTTTGATACCGGGGAGCTTACCGAGAAGCTGGTGGCCTTGCTCTGCCGGCGCAAGGGCATTGCGCCGGACAGCGCGGCCCTCATCCCGATGGAGCAGTACCGCCAGCAGCAGTTTGACCTGCTGGCCGATGGCGTGCGCGGCGCGCTGGATCTGGATGCCGTTTACGCGGCCATGGGGTTGGAGAACCCGCGGAGGAATGCACAATGATCCCACAACATCATCTGCCCGCCGACATTGAGCGGACAAGTCTTTCCATCATCACGGCAGAGCTGGAAGCGCAGGGCCTGACCCCGTCGCCCGAGACTGCCGCTGTGGTCAAGCGGGTCATCCACACCACCGCCGACTTTGACTATGCAAAAAATCTGCGCTTTACGCCGGGGGCTGTGGCGGCAGGTGTGGCCGCCCTGCGGGCCGGAACTCCCATCATCACCGACACCAACATGGCGCTTTCGGGCATTTCCAAGCCTGCCCTTGCCCGGCTGGGCGGCAGTGTCCTCTGCTACATGGCAGACCCCGAGGTGGCGCGAATCGCAGCCGAGACCGGAACCACCCGGGCAGTGGCCTCCATGCACCGCGCGGCGCAGGAGCACCCCGGGGCTATCCTTGCGGTGGGCAATGCCCCTACCGCCCTGCTGACCATTGCGGAAGAGATCGAGGCCGGGCTGCGGCCTGCCCTGGTCATTGCCGTGCCGGTGGGCTTTGTGAATGTGGTGGAAAGCAAGGAAGCGCTGTTTGCCGCCTGTGCAGCCCACGGCGTGCCTGCCATCGCGGCCATGGGCCGCAAGGGCGGCAGCACCGTGGCCGCCGCAGTCTGCAACGCCCTGGTCTACTCCGCTGCCGAGATGCAAGACCCTGCGGCGAGAGGGTGGAAATAGGGCGGAACCGGTAAAAACGCCCCTTTTTACGCTTTTGCTTGACTTTTTGGTAGAAACAAGGTATCGTTTATCTGTATGACGATTGATATATGAGTTGAAGCTTTGCGTGAAAAAGGAAGCATTATGGCACAGACGATTTTAGAAGAAAAGAAGAAATCACGGCTGATGACAGAGGGCAGCATCTGGAAGAGCATCCTGCTCTTCTCGGTGCCGCTGATCCTGGGCAACATGCTGCAGCAGCTGTACAACACCGCCGATTCCATCATCGTGGGCAACTTTGTGGGCAGCAACGCGCTGGCAGCCGTCGGCTCCAGCGGATCGCCCATCTTCCTGCTCATCGGGTTCAGCCAGGGCATCGCCGTGGGTGCCGGTGTCGTGGTGTCCCAGTTTCTGGGAGCCAAGGACAGGGAGGGCGCGCACACTGCAGTTCACACCTCGCTGGCCCTTTCGGCCATTCTGGGGGCGATCTTGACCGTGTGCGGCATTGCCGTCAGCCGTGCCCTGCTCACCGCCATGAACACCCCCGCAGAGGTGCTGGAGGATGCGGTGCTCTATATGCGGCTCTATTTTGGCGGTGTGCTGTTCAGCGTGGTGTATAACATGGCGGCCGGTATCCTGAACGCCGCCGGCAACTCCAAGCGGAGCCTGCTTTACCTGGGCGTTGCCTCCATCACCAACATCGTCCTCGACCTTGTCCTGATCGCCGGATGCAAGATGGGCGTGGCCGGTGCGGCCATTGCCACCGATATCAGCCAGCTGGTGTCCTGTGTGCTTTCCCTGCGTTTTCTGATGCGGGTGGAGGACGATTACCGCGTGACGGCAAAGGAAGTGCGCGTGCACAAAAAGATGGCGGTCCGCATCATCAAGGTGGGCCTGCCCACCGGCATCCAGAATATGGTCATCTCCCTTTCCAATGTGCTGGTGCAGGTCAGCGTCAACGGCTATGGTGCCGCTGCCATGGCAGGCTTTGCCGCCTATATGAAGGTGGATGGCTTCAACATTCTGCCTGTGCTGAGCTTCAGCATGGCGGCCACCACCTTTGTGGGCCAGAACTTTGGTGCGGGCAAGATCGACCGTGTCAAAAAGGGCACCTTTGTCACCCTGGGCATGTGCATCGTTTACACCATCCTGACCGGTATCCTGCTGCTCGTCTTCCAGGATTCCATCATGCACCTGTTCACCGGCGATGAAACGGTCATTGCCTACGGCAAGATCTGTATGCTCTATTTTTGCCCCTTCTACTGGATGCTGGGTATCCTGCAGGGCCTTGCCGGTACGGTGCGCGGCACCGGCAAGAGCGTGCCACCCATGGTGGTGCTGCTGATCTCCCTGTGCCTGTTCCGCATCGTCTGGATCCAGTTTGCCCTGCCCCTGTTTGCAGGCATTGAGGGTGTGCTGCTGGTCTACCCGGTGTCCTGGGCTGTGGGTGCAGTGTTGATGGTGCTCTACGCCTGGAAGGGCAAATGGATGCAGCTGCCGGAAGCAATTTCGTAAATCAAGCGCACCCGATCCCCCGGTAAAAGCGCATTTTATACAAAAAGTGACGTATGAATGCGTAAAAATATTCGGGGGGGGGGCTAAAAAATCTGCGAAAATCAGTTGATTTCTGCCAAAAAATGCCGTATACTGAATTATAGTTTCAAATCGAACGACGGACTTCGGCAAAAGGGGCTGATAAGATGGAGTGCACGCAGGCAGAGGCTTTTGAACAGTATATTCGGGATCTGCGCGTTGTGCGCTCGATCTCCCGGCCCAGCTTTCTGGAGGGCAGAGCTCCCGCTGCTGTGCTGGAAGAAATCCAGACCAACGCGCTGAGATGCAACACCCTGATGCGGCAAAATGAGGCACTGCTGGCGCAGTTTGTCTACGACCGCGACCCTGCCTCCCTGACCGAAACGGATATCCAGGGACTGAGTGCCTTTGCGGGCAGGCTGTTCAACTACGCGAACAGCGAGGATATAGGTGTGGCATTCAAGGTGCATCAGCTGCTGCTGGCAGCGGCCCGCAGCCGGGAAGACGTGCCCATGATCGTCAGGGAGCTGTACTACACAGGCATCACCCTGCATTATATGAACGTCCGGGATGAGGGAACTGGCATCAACCTGTTGGGAGATGCGATCCAGGTCTATTTTACGGAAGCTGCTGAATACATGTCACAGTATGAACAGCTGGACAGGAATACCCGGCAGTATCTCATCCGCTGTGTGGGCAACACCCGGCTGGGGATGTCCCGCGGCACCCATGCGGAAAGCTGCCGGTATCTGGAGCGGTTCCGCCGCGCAATGGACATCATCCAGTCTGCGCATTACCATGCACTGGACCCGGAGTTCCCCTGGGAAAGCTACATCTATTCCATGCACATGGATCGCATGACCCTGCTGACCCACCTGCGGCAGGAGGAGGATCCCGAAGTGGCGCGGCAGGTGCTGGAATCGGCGGAATACATCTGGGGGCACAAGAAGAAGTACAAGGGTCAGGATGCGCGCCTGCAGAACTGGCGGGTGCCCTATTTTTACGCCGCTGCCCGCTACCATGCCGGGGTGGGCAGCCTGGAAGACGTGGTCAAGATCCTTCTGGAATCGGCGGGAAGCGTGGCGCAGGATGATTATTCTGCCGAGGCCATCAACCGGAAGCTGGTTCTGGCGGCCTATCTTTCGGTCTATGCAGAACGTCTGGATGATGCGGGAGCACAGAGGTATCGTGCAACCGTGGAGCAGGTACGCCGTTCTGCGTATCAGTATCTGGAACAGATGCCGGCCAGCCAGTACCCCCGTGTGGTAAACTCTGCCGCCTGGGAGTTGAGCAAGATCAGCACCAGCTCAGATGAAACGGCGAACCGCCGGATGCTGGGCAGTATCCTGGCCGGGCACAAGCCGACCTATGTCCACTCGCTGATGGTGGCAGAGCTGACCCGTGCCCTGCTGCATCGGCAGATCGAGACAAGGCCCGAAACACTGGTTGGCCTGCTGGGCTGCAGGAGCGCGGCCGAGGTGCAGGCCCGGCGGGAAGAGCTCTGCCAGACGGCCTATGAGTGCGGCCTGTACCACGACCTTGGCAAGTGTGCTGTTCTGATGTACATCGACAACAACGCCCGCCGCCTGCTGGATGAGGAGTTTTTCTGCATCCAGAGCCACCCAAGGACCGGCGCTGACATTCTGAATAGAATGGGCTGCGGAAGAACGCTGGCCCTGGCGGCGCTCTATCACCACTGCTATTACAACGGCAAGGGCGGATATCCCAATGACGCACCCTCCTGCCCGGAGGAGATCAAGGGGATCGTGGATGCGCTGAGCGTGGCAGACTCGCTGGATGCCGCCACCGATAATATCGGTCGGTGCTACAACCTTGCCAAGCCCTTCCGCACGCTGCTGGAAGAGCTGCGGGCCCAGAGCGGCACCCGCTATGCGCCCAATGTGGTCGCTCTGTTCGAGAATGAGCGTTTCTGCCAGCAGCTGGCAGAGAACACGGATGCCGAGTGCAAAAGGGTGTATCTGCAGGTGTATCACGCCGGAAGTGAAGAAAAATAAACGACCCTCTCTATCATTGCTTCGCAGTGCCACCTCCCCAAAAAGGGAGCGGGCATACGTCAGTGTGATAGAGAGGGTCATTCTTTTTGTTTAAGTCAGGATGAATCTTTCCCAGTCCACCCTGCCGGTGCAGTTCAGCCGGAAGAAGAGCGGAAGGGTTCCTGCCGGGGCAGAAAAGCTGCCCTGTACCTCCTGCCAGTCCGTGCTGGCGGGGAAGGTGACCTCAGCGGCTTTCCGGGTGCAGGCCTCATCCAGATAGACGGCCATGCTGCCCGGTGCGCTGGCCCGCAGGCGCAGGGTGAGCCGGGAAGCATCCCCCAGTGCGAAGTACTTGAACCCTGCCAGTGTGCCGTCCTGCATATTGGCGATATAGTGCAGGCTGTCCTCCCGCTTGCCGCTGGAGGCAGGCTCTTCAAAAATGTGGGGCTGGGTGTCCCGCACGCACTTGCGGATGGTGAGCCGCTCTTTGCCGATGGTCTCGTGGGTCAGATTGCAGGCGTAACAGGCATTGTAGCTGCCGGTGCCGGGCAGCGGCCCGCCGTTCAGGCCGCAGCTTGTGATCTCGGCCTGGTGAAAATGACCTTCCGCATCCAGCACAACGGGTTCGGCACAGCCCTGGCGGCAGCACTCGATGCCGTGGGTCTGGCGGTGATAGAAGATGTACCACTGCCCATCCAGCTGGACAAGGCCGCCGTGGGTGTTGCCATAGGGGGCCTTGGGCGTGGTGTTACCGTTCCGTCCGATGTCTGCATTGGAAACGAGGATTCCGCCGTACCGGTAGCCGGTCAGCGGCTGGTCGGAGATAGCATAGCACAGGTCGTGGCTTTGCTCAGAGGAATACACAAGGTAATACCGTTTGCCGATTTTCCGGGGAGAAGAGGCTTCGTAAAAGCCGTGGCCCTCAAAGCCGGTGCCAGCGGTAGCCTGACAGCCGGGCAGCACCTCAAAAGGCCCGGTCTTGATGGTATGCATGTCCGGCTCCAGCTCAAAGCCCAGACTGTACTTGCCCAGCTTGAGCGCCCACGGGAAATCCGGTGTGGGGCAGAAGCCGATGTAGAGATAGATCCGGCCATCGTCATCCACCAGTACACCCGGGTCGAACATCTTGGTGGCGGGCATAGTGCCATCCGGGAAAGTTACATTGCACAGATAGGTGAAGGGCCCCTGCGGCGTGTCGCTGACAGCGACCTCACAGGGATCGTATTTTCCACGATTATAATACAGATAGTACCGTCCATCCGGGCCCTGCACGCAGTCGGGGGCGGCAAGGTTGCCGCCTTCTTCCAGTGATGCAGTGGTGGCGGTGTAGGGATAGCTGATGCCCTCGTATTTCCAGCTGCCCAGATCATCCAGCGGGGCGCTCCACACAACGTAATCGCCCTCGCAGAACTGAGTGGAGCCTGCCACATCGTGGCTGCCATAGACATAGAGCCGATCCCCCCAGATACGGGGCTCACCGTCCGGGACATACTCCCACAGAGGCAGATAGGGATTCATGGCGGGATGCTTCATTCAAATACCTCCTTGCAAAAAGAGCCCTCCGGCGCTCACGCAGTTTACCCCGGAAAAGCAGGGGGGTCCCTGATGCGTGAGCCGCCGAAGGGCTCCATCTTCTGTTTGATTTTATTAAATCAGATGCAAAAAGCTTTGTCAAGCACCGGCGGCTGCATCGCTTCAGCCGGGGTACTTAGCCACTTCCAGCAGTTCCTCCGCCCGGCGGACCTGTTCCGCCGTGGGGGGAACAGCATCGGGCAGGGGATAGGAGATGCCCAGCTTCTGCCACTTGAACAGCCCCAGCGTGTGGTAGGGGAGAACCTCCACCCGCTGCACCGTTTTCAGGCTGCGGATGAAGTCTGCGGTCCTGCGCAGGCCCTCCTCGTCATCGGTGAGGCCGGGCACCAGCACATGCCGGATCCAGAGCGGAACGCCTAGATCAGAGATGTGCCGTGCCATGGCTAAGATGTTGGCATTGTCTCTGCCGGTAAGCTGACGGTGCTTCTCCGGGTCGATCTCCTTGAGATCCAGGATGACCAGACTGGTGGAAGCCATCAGGGTATCGAAGGCGGCCAGGTAGGCGGGGTCATCGGGCTGGAACGGCTGACCGGCCGTGTCCAGCGCGGTGTGTACCCCCTTGGCGCGCGCCAGCTGGAAGAATTTTGTCAAGAAGTCCATCTGCCGCAGCGGCTCGCCGCCGCTGACGGTGATGCCGCCTTTCTTGCCCCAGTAATTGCGGTAGCGCCAGACGTGCTGGAACAGCTTCTCCGGAGACCATTCCGTGCCGCCCTCAGCGCTCCACGTTTCGGGGTTGTGGCAGTATTTGCAGCGCAGGGCACAGCCCTGCAGAAAGACAACGAACCGGACACCCGGCCCGTCCACCGAGCCGAAGCTTTCCAGCGAGTGGACGAGACCGACAGGGTCACAGTGCGGCATGGCAGGTACGGGAGATCACGTCCATCTGCTGCTCGCGGGTCAGGTCGATGAACTTGACCGCATAGCCGGAGACGCGGATGGTGAAGTTGGCGTATTCTTCCTTTTCGGGGTGCTCCATGGCATCCAGCAGCTTCTCCTTGCCGAACACGTTCACGTTCAGGTGGTGTGCACCCTGATCGAAGTAGCCGTCCATCACCTGCACCAGGTTCTCCTTGCGCTCCTCCTCGCTGTGGCCCAGAGCATCGGGGTTGATGGTCTGGGTGTTGGAGATGCCGTCCAGAGCCCAGTGGTAGGGCAGCTTGGCAACAGAGTTCAGGGAAGCCAGCAGGCCGTTCTGCTCCGCACCGTAGCTGGGGTTTGCGCCGGGTGCAAAGGGGGTAAAGGCGGCACGGCCATCGGGCAGAGCACCGGTGTACTTGCCGTACACCACGTTGGAGGTGATGGTCAGGATGGAGGTGGTAG
>OJAI01001533.1_pt1 | contig 12091 bp, 5 predicted proteins | sample 1588891 | NCBI WGS metagenome assembly OJAI01 (sample SAMN03283255) | human gut metagenome | biome: human-associated habitat; material: feces | host: Homo sapiens | place: USA | collected 2013 | reverse complement strand
CAAGGAACCACCCCTCAGGCCGCTTCGCGTCCAGCTCCCCTCCAGGGGAATCATGGGGTCACCCCGCCCTACTGGCCTGGCAAATATTTCACCGAACCTATGCCCACAAATACAAAAATGCCGCAGCAGACTGTTACATCTGCTGCGGCATTTCTATTTAGGGGTTAATGGGCTGGGTTACAGCTCATTGTTCCGGCTGTGGGATTACTGCCGAATGCCGGTGTTCTTATCGAAATGATAAGTGCGGCCATCGATGACTGCATCGCCCTTAGCCATGGTGCCATAGATCGGGTCGAAATAGTAACGCTTGTCAGCGCTCCAGCCCTTGATCATGTGGCCCTGTGCATCGTAACGGACCCACTTGCCGGTGCCATCGGGCCTATCAGCCCACTGGCCAGCTTCGGATTCCTGATAGACATCCTTGCTGGTGGCTTTCTTGCCCTGATCAACAGAGTCCAGCCAGTACCAAGCATCGGAAGCCGGGTCATAGATTTCCTTGCCGCGGCCATCCAGGCCCTGGCGAACGCCCTTTTCGTACCAGAAGTCAGCGCCTTTGATGGTCAGCCACTGGCCGTCCAGAGCGATACCGGTGTACTCGTCAAATGCGCAAGGTACACCGTCAATATCGCCTGCGCCCTTAGCCATAGCGCCGGTGATCAGGTCAAAGTAGTAGGTGCCCTTATCGGTCGTCTGCCAGCCCTTGACCATGTGGCCGTTCTCATCGTAACGGACCCACTTGCCGGTGCCATCGGGCTTATCAGCCCACTGGCCGGCGGCGGATTCCTGGTAAACGTCCTTGTTGACGGTCATTGCGCCGCCCTGGACAGCATCCAGCCAGTACCAGGCGTCGGAATTGGGATCATAGATCTCTTTGCCGCGGCCGGTGGTACCCTGCTTCACGCCCTTTTCGTACCAGTACTTCTTGCCGTTTTCTTCAACCCAGCCGTTCTTCTCGCCGTACTTGGCGGTGTAGTCCTTGCCGTTGAAGGTGACAGCAGCGGTGGTAACGCCGCTGGTCTGCTTTACAGTTGCATCCACGAACTGTGCGCTTGCGCAGTTCTTATCGGTGCAGGTAAAGACAGCCATTGCGGTAATGGTGGTCTTTTCAGCAGCGCCATGAACGGTGCGTTCCTCGGCTTCGAGAGCCTCGGTTTCGGTGTTGTCGCCGCCGTTCTCATCCGGAGTGGTGGGTTCGGTGGGCTCAGTAGGTTCAGTAGGCTGAACAGCAGTGAAGGTTGCTTCGATCTTCACATAGTTTTCAGGCATAGTGAAGGTGTAAGTGTTGCTAGCTTCCTTAACCTTGGCTGTAATGTCTGTAGGTTTGTTGCCTTCCTGATAAGAAGCACTAGCCAGCTCATATCCAGCCTCTGCGGTAAAGGTAGCAGTAACATTCTCGCCAACCTTGAAGTACTTCTTGCCGCCCTCAAAGGTAACAGAACCATGTTCAGTCGGTGCAACCTCAACACCATATGCAACGATTTCAAACGTTGCGGTGACAGTTACGTTGTCGGCAGGCATGGTGAAGGTGTAAGTGCCGTCAGCACCAGCGGTGCATGCAACTGCAGCACCCTTGCTGTCAGCAACTTTCAGGCCGTCCTCAGCCAGCACAGCCTGAGAGTACATAGTCTCGTCTGCCTTAACAGTCAGGGTAACGGTATCACCTGCTGCGGCGGTTTCCTTATCAGCGGTTACAGTGCCGTTGGTAGCTTTGTTCACTGTCACAGTGTAGGCTTCCGGTTTCTTTTCGACATACTCTGCAGTGACTTTGACATCAGCTGCGGGCATCTTAAAGGTAGCCTTGCCTTCTGCGTTCGGGGTCAGCTTTTCGGTCTTGGTATCTTCGCCGCTCTTGTAGCTGTAGGTCAGGCTGTCAGCCTTGAGCTGGTAGTTATCAGCTGCCTTAACGGTAACGGTAACTTCGGCGCCTTCAACAGCTGCGGTTGCGCTCACCTTGGTTTCGCCGTTCTTGTTCGCAGTGTCTGCCACAGTAACCTTGTATTCCTTAACAAACTCTGCGCTGACGTTGACAGGGTACGCAGGCATTGCAAAGGTGTAAACATTGGCGTCTTTTTCGTCAACGGTTGCCTTTACGGTCTGTTCGTTGTTGTCAGCGTCTTTGTAGGTAACCTTCACGCTGCCAGCCTTCAGGGCATAGCCGGTCGCGGGCTTAGCAGTCAGGGTTACGGTTTCTTTCTCAGCTGCTTCTTTAGCGGAAGCAGTGATCTCACCATTGGTCAGGGGAGCAACATTGACCGCATAGGTCTTAGCGTCTTTGGTAATGCTGATGGTCACATCGCCGTCCGGCATGGTGAAGGTGTAAACCGTCTTAGCCTTTTCGGTGGTAGCCTGGGCTGCGGCTTCGTCCTGCGCTGCTTCCTGAACTTCAGTCAGAGCAACATCGGTATCGCCGTTCTTTGCGGTAACGGTAACGATATCGGTGCCAGTCTTTTCTACGGTCAGGGTAACGGTATCGTCTGCAAGGTAGTTGTTGTTGGTGGTGCCCAGGGTCAGGGTAACGCCATCAACTTTATTCAGGGTAACGGTGTGGGGTTTGCTCTCGGTTGCGGTATGGCAATCAGAGCACAGGTACACATTGTTGCCAACGGACTTGGTTTCCAGCTCGTCCAGAGCCCAGGTATGGCCCTTGGGCAGTGCGCCGTCAGCGTACTTCTTTTCACCCTTGGTCAGGCCGTACTTGTTGGTGCGGGCCTGGGTGTAAGCGGGGGTATCGCACCATGCTTCAACGGAAACATCGGTGGTTGCGCCGCTGTTCAGGTCGCTGACCATGTCGGACATCGGCATGGTTTCAACCAGGTTAGCGCACCACATGAACTCTTCGTTCTTGTTCTTCTCGTCAGAGCTGCCCATGTTCTGGTTGTAACTCGGGTTGTAGTTCCAGGACTCGGTCTTGTAGCTCTTACGGTTTGCATAAGAAGTGCCGGAGGCATCGGTCTTGACTTCTGCCTTGCCGTCCACCAGTTCCTTATAGGTGTTGGACAGGTTGGTGCCGACAGAAACGACCAGCTGATCTTTGGTGGTGTTGATGCCGGTGATCACAGTCTGGCCCTGCTGGGTGGTGGTAGCAAAGCTGTAGCTGTCACGCAGGGTCAAGCCCGCCAGAGGATGGTTCTTGAAGGTGCCCAGATACTTCACACTGCTGGTATCCTGGGCGCTATCCATGATAACCATGCTCATGCCGGGGAAGTGGGTATCGGGAACCATGTTGCCGTCCTTATCCTTGGTCAGCTTAATGCCGCCATAGACGGTGTTGTATTCCTTCACTTCTTCCACTGCGCCGGTGGTCGGGTCCATACGGTAGATGGCGTTGTTGACGTTGAAGTACAGCTTGCCATCATACAGTGCGGTAGAGTGTACCAGTGCGGGGTAGATCCGCTTTGCAGCAGCGTCTGCCAGGCACTCGGTGTTCAGGTTGTTTTCAACCTTGGTATGCTTATCTTTTGCACTGGTATCGATCTTATAGATGGTGCCAGCTTCGGCCAGAACCTTGGCATTGCTGTCGTCATCATTGAAGTTGCTGCTGGTTTCCTTCAGATCGTTGTAGTACATCAGGATGATATCAAACGGGTCATCCGTCTTGGTAAAGCTGCTCATGCTGAAGTTCATGCCGCCGGAGCTGCTGGAATCCTCTTTGCGGATATAGTAGTTCGCAGTACGCGGACGTGCTTCCAGAGTATCGGGGCCCTGGTTCTGCATCTTCTTCATGAACTGCTGCATCTGGGAGTTGTTACCAGAGCTGCCGGAACCAGAGTTGCCGTTGTTGCCGTTCTCGGACTGCTGGCGGCGCATGTTGTTGTACAGGTTCTGGTTGGTCGTGGTATCAACGTAATAGAAGTAATTATTGTCGAAGTAGATGGGGCTGCAGATAGAGGTGAACCAGGTATCCTCGTAGCAGGTATCGGTGTAACGGGTCTCGTTCTTGTTCTCCGCCTTGGTGTAAGAGTAATGCGGCTTGCCGTTGTTCAACACAACATTGCCGGCATCATCCTTATCGGGTTCCTTGTTTTTGGTGTAGGTGTAGCCATCGTACAGCGAGTCAATGTAATCATAGTACTTGCTGTAACGGCCTTCCAGACCGGAGGGAGAAACCAGGAAGTTGACATGGCGCAGGTCGCCTGCGTTCTCAACGCGGGTCTGGGCCATGCACTCGGTGTTCACGTCGTCATAGCAGACGTCAACATAGTACCAGTTCTTGTTGGCTTCGCCGGTGGTCATCGTAGCAGAGTTGCTGTCGCCCTGCAGCTTGTTGACCTTGACTGCGTTGAAGTAGTGGACGTTGTTGAACATGCCGCCGCCGAACGCATTACCGGCAATACTGGTATCAGCAGTATCGCAGTAATACAGGATCTGGGCAAAGTCAACAACAGCGTTATCGCCTACTTCATCGGGGGTCTTCCAGGTGCCGTCTTCATTCTTATAGATGCTCTTGTTGTCAGGCAAATTCTGGACCATGTAGTTAAATGCAGATGCATAGCCCAGGCAGATGCAGCCATACTCAACGCCCTTAGCGCCGATCCCGCCGCCCAGCAGGGCACCGAAAGCAGTCATCTGGATGGGGTCGTTGTTGCCGCCGCCGGTGATATCGCCCATGGAGCCCATATCGAATTCTGCAACCTGGGAGATCCAGTCATGCAGGATCAGCAGCTTGGTGACATAGTCAGCACTGTCACCCAGCTTGGCAACCTGTGCCAAGCCTGCATCACGGATGCCTTTCAGAGCTTCGCCATAGTTCATGACGTAAGACATAAAGCCCTGCGGCAGGAACTGCAGCATATATGCCATGGTCGTCGGGGGCACATCCTGGTTGGGGTCCAGGTTGCACAGCACTTTGATTGCGCCCATGGTGCCGGTGATGCTGCCATCCTCGCCCTGCTTCTGAACGCCCTTGGAGGTCCAGAACGGGGCAGCCACGCCGAAGTACTCTGCTTCGTCCTGGTTGAACTGCGACAGCTGGAAGTAGTAGTAGTTCATCTGCGCAGTCGAGACATCGTAAGTATTGGTGACCTGGTTGCCCTGGTCGTCCACATACACGGCAGTCTTCTGGCTGTCGTACAGCAGCAGGCTGTTCTTGCCCTTGTTGTCGCCGCTCTGATAGGTGAAGTTCACCTTGCTTGCGTCAACCGGGTTGTTCTGCATATCGTACCAGTTGCCGTCCTTCATTGCGGACACCAGGGTAACGCCGACGCCGCCGGAGGTGGTATCCAGGGTCGGGGTGCCGCCCACGTTGATGTAGACGGAATTGTTATTCTGGTCTACCACAACGCTGACCGGCATGGTCATTACCGGCTGGGTTTTGATTTCTTCGCCGCAGACAGCGCACTTGAAGGTGACGCTGGTGCATTCCCAGTCAATGGTAACGGGAGCGCCGGCAGAAATTTTGCCGGTTTCGCTGTCATAGAACAGCTGGGCGTTGCTGTAGTCAGCGGCCAGCTCGCCCTCGACCTTCTTCATTTCCCAGTTGAAGGTAGCAACAAAGTTGCCATCTGCATCCTTGGACACAACATGGCTCTGGCAGGGCAGGGCGGCAATGTCGTCGGTGCGGGTGGTGGGTTCCTTGTATTCCTTCTTAACCGGGCTCTTGTCAGCGGGCACGCTGGCAGAGTAAACGGTCTTGCCGGCAACGCCGGGCTTTGCCTCGGTGGTATCCTTGGTTACGGTGCCTTCTACCTTCTGGTAGGCATCGTCCTTTTCACAGGTATACACAGCGGTGTAAGCCCAGCCGTCATCGGTCTTGGTCCAGTAACCATCGGGGGTTTCCTTCCAGGTATGGGTATGGCCATCCTCCGGGTTGGTGTCATTCCAGTACCATTTCGGCTCGCCATAGGTATGGCCGTCTGCAGCGGCGCTGGCCGCAAAGGTATCGGAGTTTTCAGCAACGTAAGCCTGTGCGTAGCTGTCAGCCTGCTGCGCAATCACTTCATCATCGCTGTTGGTCATGGACTCCATCGCAGAGGTCATGCCGGAGCTGCCGGTAAAGGTAACGGCGGTCACAACGCCTGCGGCGTTCGTCTCATAGCCCAGGTCGGTAACGGCGCTGGACAGATGATACGTTTTGATGGTGGCAGCCATCACCGATGCCATCTCGTCCTTGTTCAGGCCATAGGCTTCGGTGTTGATCTTGCCGGCTGCGGCGTTGGCGTACATAGCATCGGCCAATGCATTTTCCAACGCTGCAAGGCTCATGCCCGCCTTGCTCTGTGCAGTCGCTTCCAGCTTGGCATCGTCCTGCTCCAGTTCATGCACTTCACCCTGGGCAGCCAGCGTTTGGGCTGTCTGCTTGATCAGGTCTGCGGTGCTGGTGAACTTGGGCAGGGACTGCACAGCGCTGGCCGCGCTTGCTGCGCTAGCTGCAACAGACTGCGCTACCGAAGAATCAATCTTGGTAGTTTCGGCTGCTGCGGGAAGCGCCACGCTCTGGGCAACCATGGCTGCTGCCAGCACGGATGCACCAAAACGCTGAAGGTTTTTCTTCATAGTTTTATCCTCCCTTAAGTGTTACTACTTTCCCCTTTTGTGTGAAAAGTGGTACGGCAGATGTGCGGCACTTTGCAGGTGTTGATTGCAAAACGCCTGGTTGTGCTCCCCTCGGTCTGGCGATCCCTTGCCGGGCTGCGGCCTGCTTTTGGGGCTTTTGGCCCCGGCACAGCGGCTGACAAAACGTTGTACCGGCTGCATGCCTTGATCCCGCAAATGATAACCATTCCGACACATCTAGGTATATACATTATATCACAGTTGCCAGAATTTGCATAGTTAATTAGAGCGGTTTCTATGTAAATTTTTGTCCTTGAATCAACTGAAACCTGTTTTTCGCACATTATTTGCGTTGCGGTGCGGTGACTCTTTGGCGGCATTTATTAACATTTTTGAATGGTTTATTCCTGTTTTTATCAAATGATTAAACATTTACCCCGATAATGTTCCTTGCGATCTCTTAATCCAATCACCCGGTATTGTGACCGCGCATTTTTTGCCATTTCGGTTTGGCTTGTTGAGAGATTTGGCAGAGATTGGAGGAAACTTGAAGGGAAAATTGGAGGTTGAGAATTGCCCATTATAAATTGTACTGTAGAGAGCGTTCCTGACCGTTCCGAAAACTTAGGGATAGATCAACCCTTGCCCCTTAATCGCGACCTGAAATACACCTTCCCAAGGTAGGGCGGTGTGAGTGCCCCTCCTGCTCCATTTTTTCAAAGTTCCGAATGGTGTCCTCTCCCCTATCTACAATTCCTGATGTTTTCATGATGCCTTCCTTGGTCTTCCACACCCGGCCTTTGCCCCCTCCCCGTCCCATAAGTCGTACACAACAAAAAGGCCCCTGCCTTAACAGCAGGGGCCTTGAAAGCTATATCACAAGCCGAAAATTACTTCTCGATCTTGGAAACAACGCCGGAACCAACAGTGTGGCCGCCTTCGCGGATAGCGAAACGCATGCCTTCTTCCATGGCAACCGGGGTGATCAGCTCAACGTGCATATCAACGTTGTCGCCGGGCATGCACATCTCAGTGCCTTCGGGCAGGGTGATGATGCCGGTAACATCGGTGGTACGGAAGTAGAACTGAGGACGATAGTTGTTGAAGAACGGGGTATGACGGCCGCCTTCTTCCTTCTTCAGGACGTAAACATGGCCATCGAAAGTGGTGTGGGGATGAACAGAGCCGGGAACAGCCAGAACCTGGCCACGCTCGATCTGGTCACGGTCAATACCACGCAGCAGAGCGCCGATGTTGTCGCCAGCCTGAGCGAACTCGAGGCTCTTGCGGAACATTTCCAGACCAGTGATGGTGGTGGTCAGCTTCTCTTCCTTCAGACCAACGATTTCCATCTGATCGCCGACATGAGCAGTACCACGCTCAACACGACCAGTAGCAACGGTGCCACGGCCGGAGATGGTCATAACGTCCTCAACGGGCATCAGGAACGGCTTATCAGCAGCACGGTCCGGGGTCGGGATGTAGTTGTCAACAGCGTCCATCAGCTCCCAAATGCACTTGTATTCCGGAGCATCGGGATCCTTGGAAGTGCTCTCCAGAGCCTTCAGAGCGGAACCACGGATGATCGGGGTGTTGTCGCCGTCGAAATCCTGGCTGTCCAGCAGTTCGCGAACTTCCATTTCGACCAGGTCGAGCAGCTCTTCGTCGTCAACCATATCGCACTTGTTCAGGAACACAACGATCTTGGGCACGCCAACCTGACGAGCCAGCAGGATGTGCTCACGGGTCTGCGGCATCGGGCCATCGGTTGCAGCAACAACCAGGATAGCGCCGTCCATCTGAGCAGCACCGGTGATCATGTTCTTGATGTAGTCAGCATGGCCCGGGCAGTCAACGTGGGCATAGTGACGCTTCGCGGTGTGGTACTCAACGTGAGCGGTGTTGATCGTGATACCACGAGCCTTCTCTTCAGGAGCCTTATCGATGCTGGAGTAATCCATGAAATCGGCGTCGCCCTTCAGAGCCAGAACCTTGGTGATAGCGGCAGTCAGAGTGGTCTTGCCGTGGTCAACGTGACCGATGGTACCGATGTTGACATGCTCCAAAGAGCGGTCAAATTTTTCCTTTTCAGCCATTGGAAGTATCCTCCTTTAATTCAAACAGATAAAATAGCCTGTTGTAAGGCTATCATACTAGATTTTTCAAGAAAAATCAAGTATTTTGCGCGAATTTGTGCAGAATCAGCCCTTATTGTGCTCGGTCATGATCTTATCTGCAACACTCTTGGGAACCTGCTGGTAATCAGCCGGCTCCATGGAGTACTGGCCACGGCCCTGGGTCTTGGAACGCAGGTCAGTAGCGTAACCGAACATCTCGGACAGAGGAACCATAGCGGTGACACGGGCAGTGCCATCGGTGGATTCCTGGTTCTGGATCGCGCCGCGGCGGCTGTTCAAGTCGCCAATGACGTTGCCCATATACTCGTCAGGAACAACAACGTCAACCTTCATGATGGGCTCCATAATGACGGGATCAGCCTTCTTCATAGCATCCTTGAATGCCATGGAGCCGGCGATGGAGAACGCCATTTCAGAGGAGTCAACTTCATGATAGGAGCCGTCCCACAGAGTGACCTTGACATCCACGACAGGATAGCCAGCCAGAATGCCGGACTTCATCGCGCCCTGGATACCGTTGTCAACAGCGGGGATGTATTCCTTCGGGATAGCGCCGCCAACAATACCGTTGACAAACTCATAACCCTTACCCGGATTGGGCTCAATCTTGATCTTAACGTGACCATACTGGCCCTTACCACCGGACTGACGTGCGTACTTGGTTTCCTGGTTAGCATCCTTGCGGATGGTTTCACGGTAGGCAACCTGAGGTGCGCCAACGTTAGCTTCGACCTTAAACTCGCGGAGCAGACGGTCCACGATGATTTCCAGGTGGAGCTCGCCCATACCGGCGATGATGGTCTGACCGGTTTCTTCATCGGTCCAGGTACGGAAAGTCGGGTCCTCTTCAGCCAGCTTAGACAGGGCAATACCCATCTTCTCGCTGCCAGCCTTGGTCTTGGGCTCGATGGCAACGCGGATAACCGGCTCGGGGAAGTTCATGGACTCGAGGATGATGGGATGCTTCTCATCGCACAGGGTATCACCAGTGGTGGTGTTCTTCAGACCAACAGCAGCGGCGATATCGCCAGCGTAGCAGATGTCGATATCCTTACGGTTGTTTGCATGCATCTGCAGGATACGGCCGATACGCTCGTCCTGATCCTTAACAGAGTTGTAAACAGTGGTGCCAGCCTCAACGGTACCAGAGTACACGCGGAAGAAGCACAGCTTACCGACATACGGGTCAGTCATAATCTTGAATGCCAGTGCAGAGAACGGCTGATCATCGGAAGAAGTGCGATCTTCTTCCTCGCCAGTCTCCGGGTTGGTGCCCTTGATGGCCGCAACGTCGGTCGGAGCAGGCATATAATCAACGATTGCATCCAACAGTTTCTGAACGCCACGGTTCTTGTAAGAAGAGCCGCAGACAACAGGAACGATCTCGTTGGAAATAGTAGCCTTACGCAGAGCAGCCTTGATTTCTCCCTTGGTCAGCTCTTCGCCGTCCAGGTACTTCATCATCAGCTCTTCGTCGGTCTCAGCAACAGCTTCGATCAGCTTGTCATGATATTCCTGAGCCTGTTCTTTCAGGTCTTCAGGAATTTCCTCAACGCGCACATCGTTGCCCATATCATCATAGTAGATATCGGCTTTCATGTCGATCAGATCGATGATGCCGCGGAAAGTGTCTTCCTGGCCGACAGGCAGCTGGATAGGCACACCGTTGGCATGCAGACGATCATGCATCATCTGTACGCAGCGGAAGAAGTCAGCACCCATGGTATCCATCTTGTTGACGTAAACCATGCGGGGAACCTTGTACTCGTCAGCCTGGCGCCAAACGGTTTCAGACTGAGGCTCAACGCCACCCTTTGCGGCCAGAACGGTAACAGAACCGTCCAGAACACGCAGAGAACGCTGAACTTCAACAGTAAAGTCAACGTGGCCCGGGGTGTCGATGATGTTGATACGATGACGGTTCTTTTTGAACAGAGCCGGATCGTGCTGGGTCTCGGTGTGGCTCCAGTAGCAGGTGGTTGCAGCGGAAGTGATGGTGATACCACGTTCCTGTTCCTGCTCCATCCAGTCCATCGTGGCAGCGCCGTCATGAACTTCGCCGATCTTATGGTTAATACCGGTGTAGTACAGAATGCGCTCGGTGGTGGTGGTCTTGCCTGCGTCGATGTGGGCCATGATACCGATATTTCGGGTCATTTGCAGGGATACGTCTCTCGGCGTTGCCATGGCTTAAACCTCCTCAGTAAGCAGATCAATAACGGTAATGCGCGAAAGCCTTGTTGGCTTCTGCCATCTTGTGGGTATCTTCGCGCTTCTTGACAGCGCCGCCAACATTGTTGGTAGCGTCGATGATCTCGGCGGCCAGGCGAGCGGACATGGTCTTTTCACCACGGCTGCGGCTGTACAGAGTCAGCCAGCGCAGGCCGAGGGTCTCGCGGCGGGCGGGGCTGACCTCCAGGGGAACCTGGTAGGTGGAGCCGCCGACACGGCGGGCCTTAACTTCGAGGCTGGGCATGATGTTTTCCATGGCCTTCTCGAACATTTCGAGAGGATCGTTGCCGGTCTTCTCTTTGACAGTCTCAAAAGCTTCGTAAACGATCTTCTGAGCGACGCCCTTCTTGCCATCCAGCATGATGCTGTTGACCAGACGGGTGACGAGCTTGGAATTGTAAATAGGATCAGCCAGAACTTCGCGCTTTGCGATTTTACCTCTTCTGGGCATCTTTCTTCCCTCCTTCACATTAATGATATCATCGGTACTCGAAAGTTAAAGAAAACTCCCGTTATGCCACAAAAGGGTCAGCTGACCATTTTATGGCGAAAAGATGTTTCCTTACTTCTTGGCACCGGCCTTGGGACGCTTTGCGCCGTATTTGCTGCGAGCCTGGTTACGGTTTGCAACACCCTGAGTATCCAGAGTACCACGGATGATGTGGTAACGGACACCGGGCAGGTCCTTAACACGACCGCCACGGATCAGGACAACGCTGTGCTCCTGCAGGTTATGGCCGATACCAGGAATGTAGGAGGTGACCTCGATACCATTCGTCAGGCGGACACGGGCAACTTTACGCAGAGCAGAGTTGGGCTTTTTGGGGGTCATGGTACGAACAGCGGTGCAAACACCACGCTTCTGGGGGCTGTTCATGGTGGTGTACTGCTTCTTCTGGGAGTTGTAGCTCTTCTGAAGGGCAGGAGCAGTGCTCTTGGTTACCAGGACCTCACGGCCTTTGCGTACGAGCTGGTTAAAAGTAGGCATTTCTTTTCTCCTTTCTTGATTATTCCGCGCAGTTTTTTGCGGGGGTTGTGCTTCCATTTTGGCCGCACTTGACCCCTTAACTCACGCATTTATTATAATAGCGGATAAACCACGCTCTGTCAAGAGTATTCACAAAAAATATTTCAAATAATCGTGCAAGATGCTGATTTTCTGCACTGGGGGTTCTAAGGCAATACCGCACAATTCCCGCCTAACGGCTCAAGCACCGCTCCGGCGGCTG
>OJAI01001532.1_pt1 | contig 12096 bp, 11 predicted proteins | sample 1588891 | NCBI WGS metagenome assembly OJAI01 (sample SAMN03283255) | human gut metagenome | biome: human-associated habitat; material: feces | host: Homo sapiens | place: USA | collected 2013 | reverse complement strand
CCCAGTATGTTGATCGAGTTGTTGAGTTTGTTGAAAAGAATAATTACTAGGAGGAACGATATGTATACAGTTAAAGAGCTATATAGTCTAGAACATAGTTTAGCTGGCGATTACTTATCTCAGTATGAGTATCCTTGGCAGGCGCTTTCTGGAATCAAAGAGTTTATTGTTTCTTTAGGAAAGACTTTGGATGATTCTTATGAAGAAGTAAAAGAAAATGTTTGGATTCATAAGAGTGCTAATGTATTTGAGAGTGCTTATATCGGAGCGCCTTGTATCATTGGTCCTGAAACCGAAGTAAGACATGGTGCATTTATCCGTGGTTCGGCTTTGGTTGGAGCTAATTGCGTGGTTGGAAACAGTGTGGAATTAAAGAATGTTATCTTGTTTGATAATGTACAGGTTCCTCATTATAACTATGTAGGAGACAGTATTTTAGGCTATAAGTCGCATATGGGAGCTGGTTCAATTACTTCAAATGTTAAATCGGATAAAAAACTTGTAGTAATCAAATCAGATTCAGAACAAATTGAAACAGGTTTAAAGAAAATTGGGGCTATGTTAGGAGACTATGTTGAAGTTGGCTGCAACAGTGTTTTAAATCCAGGAACCATTATTGGTAAATGCAGTAATGTATATCCAACGTCTTGTGTAAGAGGGGTGATTCCTGAAAATAGTATCTTTAAAAATTCTGGTGTTGTAATTCGAAAGGATTAATTATATGCCAAAACCATTTATTGATTTACATTCTCATATTGCCTGGGATGTAGATGATGGAATCAAGACCAAAGAAGATGCTATCAAAGCCCTTGGACAGGCCAAAGAAGATGGGATCATGGGGATTTGTTCAACACCTCATGTTATTTGTGGAAAAACAGATTTGGTTGCTTTTCAAAACATCTTATTGAGACAACAGGAATTGATGAAGATTGCAAAGGAAATGGGCGTTTACATTTATTCGGGTGCTGAGATGTTTATGAATATTGATTTTCTGGATAGTTTGGATAATGGAATTTTTCAGACACTAAATGAATCACGATATATGTTGGTTGAATTTGACTTATCAAGAGATATTCATTACATATCTTATATAGACGAGTATCTGGATGAATTGTTTTGTCGAGGTTTTATTCCAATCATAGCGCATGTGGAAAGATTTTTCCCTATGGGATTGGATATGGAAATAATTGAAAATTGGCTTGATATGGGATGTTTATTACAAACAAACAGAACGAGCTTGTTAGGCTTTCATGGAAAAAGAGTTCAAAGAAATGCTCGTGAATTAGTAAAGGATAAAAAGATTCATCTAATTGCCAGCGATACACATCGAACTGTAGGAAACCGTATTGAAAAACTGAGTGATGCATATCAAGTGGTTATAAAGTTAACGGATACTGAATATGCCGATCAATTGTTATTTCAAAATCCTTTAATCATCTTAGATGATGAAGTTTTATAATAAAAAAGAAAGCATTATTTATTATTATAGTGTATAATAAAGCAGTTATTTGTATGAAGGGAGAAAAATATGGCTTCAGATAAAGTGACAAGAGAAAATGATGAAATTGAAATTGATCTACGAGCGTTTTTTCTTAGATTAAAGACGAAGTGGTTAACTTGTATATTAGGCTTATTGCTAGGAGCAGTGCTGGCTTTGGGATATTCGATTTTCTTGGTAAATCCAGAATATCAATCCACAGCTATGGTTTACTTAAGAGGAAATGGATCCTCTTCTATCTCAATTCAAGATCTTCAGGTAGGAACACAGCTTACCAAAGACTATGAAATTATTTTTAAATCACGTCCTGTTTTGGAAAGCACGATTGATGAGTTGAATTTAGATATGTCTACTAAAGAATTAAGCAATCTAATTTCTATAACAAATACAGAAGATACACGTATCTTAAGTATCACTGCTACAGCGGATACACCAGAGCTTGCCAAAGATATCGCAAACTCAATTATGGATAATGGTGTTCAAAAAGTGAGCGAAATTGATGCGCAGCAGCCTTATGTAGTAGAAACAGCTATTGAGAATGCTGCACGTGTTGGTATGTCTCGTTCTAGAATGACGATTTTAGGTGCGGTTGCTGGTTTAGTGATTACTTTAGGATACATTTTCTTACGTTTTGTATTAAGTGACAATATCACTTCGGCAGATGATCTAGAGAATACATTGAATGTTCCTGTACTTGCCGTAGTTTTAGATGATCCACAAATGGATTTTAAGAAAATGGCTAAAAACAACAAGAAAGGAGCTTAGAAATGGAACAAGGATTAGTAGAAATTCGTTATAACACCATGACGACAGCTTCAACGGAGTCATTTAAGGTATTAAGGACAAACTTAATTTATTCAGAAGGTGTACAGGTTATTACAATGACAAGTGTGCTTCCAAATGAAGGAAAGACAATTACTTCATTTAATTTGGCAAAGAGTTTTGCCCAAATCAATAAACGTGTTTTATTGATTGATGCCGATTTAAGAAAAGGTTCTTTAAAACGTTTCTTTACAGTAAGACATAAAGTTGCTGGTTTATCGGAAGCTCTTTCAAGACAATCAGGGCAAATCATTGAAGAGACAACAATTCCTAATTTAGATGTTGTATTTGCGGGGAAAATTCCACCAAATCCAACAGAATTGTTATCTGGAGAAATTTTTGAAAATATCATTAATCGTTTAAGAAATGCATATGATTATATTATCATTGATACACCGCCTATGAATGCAGCTATGGATGCGGCTATCATTGGACGTGTTACAGATGGAGTGGTTTTAGTTGTTCGTAATGACTTTGTAAAGAAACAAGATCTAAAGCGTGTTAAATTACAACTAGAACGTAATGGAGCTCGTGTCATTGGATCTGTTTTAAATCGTGTGAAAAAAGATCAAGTAGACTATAAGAACTATGGCTATGAATACTACTACGAAGAAAAATAAGACGAAAACATTAGGTTTGATAGCTGTTATATTGTTTTTGATCCTTGCTTTGATGAGCATGTTATTGTTTTTTAATGAAAGACCTTCTAACGAAGATGTTTCTTCTGCTTCGGATTATCATCGCATTGAGTATAATGGTAAGAAATATGATTATAATTCTTCTATTGTATCTATTCTTTTTATGGGTATTGACTCCACGGATCCTGAACAAATGGGTCAGGCGGATGCAATGCAATTGGTATTATTAAACCGAGAGGAAGAATCCATCCAGGTTATTGCATTATCAAGAGATATCATGACAGATATCCATTTATTTGATGTTGAACACAATGATCTTGGATGGGATAAACAACATTTAGGATTGGCTTATGCTTATGGGGATTCTCCTAAAAATGGTGCCATGTTAACAAGTCAAGCGGTCTCTAAATTGTTATATGATGTACCAGTCGTCCATTTTGCAGCTATGGATCTTTCAATTTTACCAGAACTGCAAAATGTTGTTGGCGAATTGCAGGTAACGGTTCCTAATGATTCTTTGGTGGAAGTAGATCCAACATGGACAAAAGGAAGTGTTGTAACATTAAATGCAGACAATGTTGAGAGCTTTGTTCGAACACGTGATACTGAGCAGGATTTTTCCAACACAGATCGTATGGAAAGGCAAAAAGCGTATATTGGAGCATATGTGCAAAAAATTAAAGAAATGTTAACAAATGATTTTGATAATACTGTACAATTGTTGTATAATGTCTGCAAGGATATGACAACGAATATTACTTTGGATGATATTCAATCGTTTTCTTCAATGTTGTTATCATATTCTTATGATTCCAATTCTGATTTCTATACATTGCAAGGAGAAAATAAAATCGGTGAACTGCATGATGAATTTGAAGTGGATCAGGAAGCATTACAACAATTAGTCGTAGAATTATTCTATGAGGAGGAGAATTAATATGAAGAATATATTTAAGAAATTTGCGTTAGGATTAGGTACAGCTACAGCAATCTGCATGAGCTTGACTCCAGCATTTGCTGCAGGAAGTATTACTTCAAATGGAACACCAAGTGGTGAAGTTCTTGTTGATGGTGTAGTTGTTGAAGGTTCTTATGCTCAGTTCGTAGATGATTTATCTTATTTAACATCAAGTGAAAATGAGCAGGATGTTAAGGCAGCTGATATTATCGAACAGTTGAATGCAGGAACACCATTGACAGAAGCTTTCTCTGGTGAAACAGTTGCATTGCCTGAAGGTGTAGAAATCGATTTATCTGAATTCTCATTGTTGACAAAACTTCAGGACTTACAGGCATTTGATGCAGATGGAAATCGTCTTGAAGAAAATGTAACAATTAGCTGGGAAGTTCCAAACTTAACAAGTGAACTTGGTGAAGTTTATGTACTACACTACAGTACAAAAGAAGATAAAGGCTGGGAAGTTATTAAACCAGATGAAGTTAACTATGATACTAAGATGATTACTGCAACATTTGAAGATTTATCTCCAGTTGGTGTAATCTACAAATCAACAGAAAATGTTCCAGCTGAAAATCCTAATACTAGCACTTCAACTAATGCAGGATTGTATTTAGGTGTTGGTGCTGTTGCTTTAGTAGCAATCGGATTGATCGTATTCAAAAAACATAAAGCTTAATAATCAAGTCAAGTAAATTTCGGGGTTGTCAAATTAGACAACCCCTTTTTTTTATCTAATAGGTATTCCCAATTTCTCGGGAATTTTTTTTGTTTTCATTTTGTGTTAAAATATCACTAGACAAAAAATTGAATGGAGTTTTATTCTATGGAAAAAAGAAAACAGCATAAAAAGATAAACGTTTTAGAAGGTCTAGAAAAAGAAGAGAAAAAAGAAAAAGAAATAATCAATCTAGATAAAGAAATAGGTATTGATGAAGAAACTGAAGAAATGTTTCAAGAGGAAATGGAATCTTCACAGGAAAATGAATCTGCAGTTGAAGAGGAAGTATCAGAGAATGAAGAAGTTTTAGAAGCGCAAGAAGAGTTAGTTGAAGAAAATAATGAAACTGAGGAAATTTCAGAGGAGACCAATACAGAAGAAATAGAAGAAGAGCAAGAAATTCCTCTAGAAGAAGATGTTGAAGATTTTGTCATTGAAGATAGCTCAAAACCTAAAAAGAAAATTGATGGCCGTTGGTTTTTGATTTGTATTCTTTGTGTACTACTAGGAATTGTATTCTATGCTGGATTCAAAGTGTTTAATCAATATCAAAGTCAGGAAAAAGTTGGTGAAGTAGCAGAAAATAAAACAGAAAACGAGGATACGACAGGTCCTGCTTTTGTTGGCTTTCTTGATCGAATCGCTATAAATTTAAACGCAGTTGATGTAGATTATTCAAAGTATTATTTAGCAGTTGATAATGATCAACAGATGCAAGTTACAGTAACTGGAGACGTTAATCTTTCACAAGAAGGAGAATATCCGATTACAGTTTCCAGTACCGATGAAGCCGGTAATACAACAAGTCAAGATGCTATTGTACAGGTGATTTCAGAAGAGACCATGGTAGCTGTTCCTATTGAATTGACACCTATGATCGATGGCAGCATTCCTATGGCTACGGATACTAAACAACGTGTAGATGCTAATGTCATAATGTATTATTACGGAGAAGTATCTCAAGAAATCAAAGATGAAATTGCTCGTCTTGGTTTGGATGTTTCAGGATATCGTTTAGATTCTTATTGGCATCCATCTGATTTAAATATTTAAATATTAATTGATTTAAAGATAAGCTAGGTTCTTATTTGCTAGGATCTAGCTTTTTTTTAGCTTTATTTAAGGCTTAACCTGCATAATTATAAAAGATATCCGCTCTCGTGTGATTGTCTAATACATAAGTAATAAGTAAAAAAACACTTTGATCACTCCAATTGAAATTCAAAAAAAGTTATGTAAAAAAATAATGATTATGTATTGACAAATTCAAACGGTATCCATGATAGATGAAGTACGCTCATCTATTGGAGATTTTTTTTGTACAAAAAAAATTTATTTTAAGAAATGGAGTGATTTAAAGTGTATCGAAAAAAATTCACAAAATCAGCACTATCTGGTTTAGTTGCAGTTTCTATGATTCCTTGTGTAGCTACTCCGATATTTGCTGAAAGTCAATCTGAAGAAGAATTATTAGGCCGGAAAGTAAGTATTCTTTATATTGACGAAGCTACAAATGAAAAAGTAGCACAGAACACAATGTTATTCAGTCATCTTGATAAAGATGGAAGCTGGACTATTAACGCAAATGAACTTCCTACAATTGCTAATTATACAATTACTTCTCAGGGAGATTTATTATCGCTTTATGGTGGAAGTGTCATTGAGGTTACAGTAAAAGCCAATGAAACACAAAAAGATGTAATCATGAAGGTTCAGTTTGTTGACGAGACAGGTACTGTAGTTGGCGGTGGTGATTATTTCTTACCTGAAGGCGTACAAAACTATTCAGTATTAAGTCAATACGTTCCTGTAGGTTATCAGATGACAACCACTGGAGACTTCATGGTTGAAGAAGGTGGATCAATCCAAGTTAATGTTGAGAAAATTCAAAAAGATGTGATCCTTAACGTACAGTTTGTTGACGAAAATGGAACAGTAGTTGCTAGTGGAGACTACTTTGTACCAGAAGGAATCAATAACTATTCAATTTTAGAACAGTATCTACCAGCAGGATATGAAATGACAGTTTCTGGAGATTTCAATACTGCTAATGGACCATTGACTGTTTCTGTAAAGAAAATCGTAACTTCTAAAACAATCAATGTTGTATATGTAGACGAAAATGGAAAGAACTTAGGTGGTGGCGATTATATCGTTGATCCAGATGGAGACGGAATTGCAAACTACAGTGAATTGTCTCTACCAGAAGGATACAAATTAAAAGAAACTGGTGACTTCTTTGTAGAAGATGGTGGTAAATACACAGTAGTTCTTGACAAAATTGTTGATGGAACAGTAGTTAACGTAGTATTCGTAGACGAAGCTGGAAACAACTTAGGTGGCGGAGACTACAGAGTTGACTTAGACAACGATGGTGTTGCAAACTACAGCGAATTAACTTTACCAGCAGGTTATGAATTAATCGAAACTGGTGATTTCTTTGTTAAAGACTTCGAAGGAAAAACAAATACTATTACTGTTAAAAAGATTTCAAAAGGTTCTATCGTTAACGTAGTATTCGTTGACGAAGCTGGAAATAACTTAGGTGGCGGAGATTATTATATCGATGCTGATGGTGATGGAATCGCAAACTACAGTGAATTCGCATTGCCAGAAGGTTATGAACTAATCACAACTGGCGATTTCTTCGTTAAAGATTTCGAAGGAAAAACAACAACTATTACATTACAGAAAATTGTTAAAGACACAATCATCAATGTAGTATACGTTGATGAAGAAGGAAATGTCCTTGGTGGTGGTGACTTCTTCGTTGACCCAGATGGAGATGGAATCGCTAATTATAGTGAATTAACTTTACCAGTAGGGTATGAGTTGATCACAACAGGTGACTTCTTCGTAGAAAATGGGGCTTCTTACACAATCACATTAAGAGCTATTACTACTGAAGAAGAAACAAAAGCAGCTACATTAAATGTTAAAGTAGTTGATTATGATTCTCGCGAAGTTTTATCAGCAGAAACATTTACTTCTGAAGATAAAGGTCAAGCTGATCAAACATATACATTTGTATATGGTGAAGATTATCAGGTAAATATTCCTAAAGGATATAAACTAATCAAAGATGTTGAGCCAGCAGATATTACTGTAAACTATGGTTCAACTATGACAGCAGAATTCTATGTTACTAAAGATGAAGGTACAGGAAACACTGGATCTACTGAAGAAGGTAACAAAGAAGACAGCAGCAAGACTGATGGTGTTGATACAGGTGTTGCAACAGCATTAAGTGCTTCTATGGCTGGTGTAGCTGCTAGCGGTATTGGTATTCTTGGTCTTCTTCGCAAGAAAAGAAACAAAAAATAAATAACGGTTATTAAAGGTCTCCCCCTTTAAAATAACAGAAAAAGCCCTGTATGAAATTGCTTCTAAGTACAGGTTTTTTTCTATGCATATTTATTTATTGCAATAAATTTATAAAATACAACAAAAGTACAACAAAAAGTGCAAAAAATATCGTAAAAATGTTTGTTTGCGCATTTTCGAAACAGGGGAGGGTATGATATCATACAATATAGAAAGCGTTATCAAAAAGCTTTTTTTTAAGGAGGAGACCAATAATGAACAAAAAGTTAGTTTTGACCGGAAAAGCGGTACTCAGTACGGTCATGGCTTCAACGATGGCATGTTCAATGTTATCGACGAACATCCTAGCGCAAGAGCCAGAAGTAGTACCGGAAGAAGAAACAACAGTGGAAAAAACACCTGTTGAAGAAGAAACAACTGCGACTGAAGAAGCAACAGAAGTAGTTGAAGAACCAACTGAAACACCTGAAGAAGCAACAGGTGGTAATGAGGAAACTACACCAAGTAACGCAATTACGACAAATGAAATTGTTGATACACCAACAACATATAGTTTCCCTAGTGGATATGATGATGCATGGACAGAGCAGCAATTACGTGATGAAATTCAAAGATTGCTAGATGAAGCAGCTAGCCTTTATGAAGAGAATAAGTATCGACCAATGACAGAGAATGACTACATTACAAAAAAGGCAACTGCTGAGGCGGCTTTAGCTGATACAACGCTTCCAAAAGATAAATTGGCTTGGCAAGCTTATTACATGAGTAATTGTATTAAAGCAATGAATAGAGCTCAAAATGTATTAAGTGAATCAGCTAAACAAATTGTAATTATTAATAAAGAGTTTGATAAATTAAATAAATCTGAATATCAATTGGGTGCTTGGGAAGCTCTTTCTAGTGCATTATCTTCTGCTAGAAGTAGGATTAATGGAGATGCATCTAAAGACTATTCTACAGAGCTAGCCAATATCGAATCACTATACGAAGAAATGTTGAAAACTAAGGTAGACGAAAACTTAGTTATTTTAAGAGATTATGTTGCAGAATGTGATGAGATGGTTGCTAAGCAAAAAACAGATGAGGCTGTAATCTATGATGCAACTGGATGGAGAACATTTATTAATGCTTTGAATGAAGCAAAGGCTGAAATTGAAAAAGGTAATACGACTATTGATGAAGCTGTATTTAATAAGCTATATTACAATTTGGTTATAATCCGAAATGGTTTAGTACCACTTGATCCATCTATAGAGGGTAATGAAATTGCTGTAACGGATTTATGGACTGATTTGGGTAATAGGCCAAATATTAAAGGTGGACAAATTTTTGTCACAGGTGAAAAAATAAATGGTGATGGCACTACAACTCTATATATTGATTGGGTAAATAATGGAATTAATCCACTTACTGGTGAGTATGTCGGAAAGTTTGAAAATAAGGATTTTAATAGTGAAGGACTTGAGGACGGTGTATTTATTACTACTTTAATCAATGAATTTGAAGGATTTAATAAGTTCCATAGTTATCCTTATTATAATAGATGGGTGGATGAACATGGTGAGCCAATAAGCGAAGAAGCTGTATTGAACGGTTTTAGTGGATATCAAATCACTGTTCCTACAGGTTCACAAGTTATTGTAGGATTAGGAAATAAAGCTGGTCAATATCATGGCACATTTGCGGCTGGAGTATATCAGACAAAAACGCCTGACACAACAGCTCCAGAAGTAAAAGTAAGTTATTCAACCGTTGATAAAACTGAAAGCCCTGTAACGGTAACTATTACTGCAGATGAACCTATTCAGGATATTCCAGGATGGACAAGAGTATCTGAAAATGTATTGAAGAAAGATTATACTGTAAATACTAATGAATCAATTGATGTATTAGATTTGGCAGGTAATGTTACGACCGTTTCTGTAACTGTATCTAATATTGTTAAACCATCAGATCCATCTGGAACTGGAGGAGATAAGAATCAAGGAACGGAGACAAAGAAAGAAGAGTCTAAGAAAACAGATGGAACAAATACAGGTGTATTTGTTGGAACTGGATTATTTGCTGGATCAGCAACTGCAGCTGCAGCTGGTGCTGGTTTATTAGCGTTCTTGAAAAAACGTAAAAAATAAGAAATAATACATTTTCCCCGATTATTATGAACAGGAATCAGGATTCTGGTTCCTGTTTTTTGGCATTTACAAAGTGTAAATTTGCATGCTAAAAACTTCACATTGTTTTAGTGGAAAAGCGCTTGCAATTAGTCTATACTAGACACGAAAAGAGGTTGTGAAAAATGATTATAAATGAACTAGAGAAAAAAGTGACTGGCTCAGGGACCAGAATTGTATTTACAGAAGGTTGGGATCCACGTGTTCAGGAAGCTGCAATCAAACTGGTAGAAAATAATATCGTGGTACCTATTTTATTAGGAGAGCCAGAAGAAATTGAAGCTTGTGCCAAAGAAAATGGTTTTGATGTTTCTAACATCCAGCAGATGTCACCAAAATCTTTCGATAAAATGGAAGAAATGGCAACCAAAATGGTTGAGTTACGTCGTGGTAAATTAGACATGGAGACATGTAAGAAAATGCTTCAACATACTAACTATTTTGGAACTATGCTTGTTCAAATGGGCTATGCTGACGGATTATTAGGAGGAGCTACTTATAGTACAGCAGATACAGTTCGTCCAGCTTTACAGTTAGTTAAAACAGCTCCAGGTAATGCCTTAGTAAGTTCTTGTTTCTTACTTGTAAAAGGTGATCAGCAGTACATCATGGGTGACTGCTCAATCAACATCAATCCAAATGCAGATGAATTGGTTGAAATCACAATGCAGACAGCTCACACAGCTAAACAATTTGGTATTGATCCAAAAGTAGCTTTGTTGTCATACTCTAGTATGGGTAGTGCAAAGGGTGAATGTGTTGCGAAAATGACTGAAGCTTCTTTACGTTTAAAACGTATGCCTATTGACTTTGAAATTGATGGGGAAATGCAGTTTGACTGTGCAGTAAGTCCAGAAGTTGCTGCATTGAAAGCACCAGATTCTAAGGTTGCAGGCCATGCTAATACATTTATTTTCCCTAACTTATCAAGTGGTAATATTGGTTATAAAATTGCTGCTCGTTTAGGTGGATGGGAAGCTATTGGACCAGTATTACAAGGTTTAAATGCTCCAATCAATGACTTATCTCGTGGATGTACAGCACAGGAAATCTACAAGATGGCTATTGTTACAGCTGCTCAAAAATTCTTGGATATTTAATAAATTAGCCGGTATATCCGGCTCTTTTTTTTGAATTAAATAAAAAATCATCCTAATCTTAATAATCTGATTAGGATGATAGTTCTATTGTTTATCTTTATGCATTGTTCCGGTTCCACCTTCGACAACTCCTTCGTGTTTTAGTACAGAAGTAATCGTCATCCAGAAACATTTGCAGTCAAAGCCAAAACTCATATTTTTAACATAGTCACCATCAAGTTTAGCTTTTACATCAATTTCAAGTTCATCACGTCCATTGACCTGCGCCCATCCAGTAAGTCCAGGAAGAATATCATTGGCATGATACTTATCTCTTTCTTCAATTAAATCGTATTGATTCCAAAGAGCAGGTCTAGGACCAACGATAGCCATGTCTCCTTTTAAGATATTAAATAGCTGTGGAAGTTCATCTAAAGAGGTTTTTCTTAAGAATTTTCCAATACTTGTAATGTATTGATCTGGATTATCTAATAAATGAGTTGGTGTATCTTTTGGTGTATCAATTCGCATTGTTCTAAATTTATAGATATTAAAGTAGGTTTTATGAATGCCTATTCTTTTTTGTTTAAAGAAAACAGGTCCGGGACTGGTGATCTTTATTAGTAGAATCAAAATTAAGAGAATAGGCGAGAGGACAACGATTCCTAATAGACTTATTATAAAATCTATCACTCTTTTTATGTATTTTGCATAAATCATAGGCTCACTCCATTTAAAAATTCATACATAGTATATCATAAGATTATATTAGGAAGGCATTGTTTGTAAAAAATAGTTAATATTTCAGTTTTTTTTACACAATTAATAAATATGGCTCGTCCTTTGCACATAAAGGGTAACAATCCTTTATTTATCGTGTCTTTT
>OJAI01001531.1_pt1 | contig 12101 bp, 7 predicted proteins | sample 1588891 | NCBI WGS metagenome assembly OJAI01 (sample SAMN03283255) | human gut metagenome | biome: human-associated habitat; material: feces | host: Homo sapiens | place: USA | collected 2013 | reverse complement strand
CACGTTCTACGGCGGCATCTACCGTGACGTGAGCCTGCTGGTGGTCCATAAAGATCATATTGCACTGGGCCATTACGGCGACACCGGCGTGAAAGTGACGCCCACCCTGTGCAAGGATCACACCGCCGACATCCGGGTGGAGACCCGCCTCGAGGGCGAGGGCACCGTCCGCGTCACCCTGAATGACGCCGAGGGCAACACCGTGGCCGCCGCCGAGGGCAAAGACGTCACCATGACGCTGGCACACCCCCACCTGTGGGACGGCGTGAAAGACCCCTACCTCTACACCTGCGTGGTGGAGCTCGAGCAGGGCGGGGAAGTGGTGGACACCGTTTCCACCCGCGTGGGCGTCCGGAGCTTCCGGGTAGACCCCAAGAAAGGCTTCTTCCTCAATGGCCGCTCTTACCCGCTCCACGGCGTCTCCCGCCATCAGGACCGCAAGGGTCTGGGCAATGCCATCACGCGCGAGATGCACGACGAGGATATGCAGCTCATCAAGGAGCTGGGCGCGAACACGATCCGTCTGGCGCACTACCAGCACGACCAGTACTTCTACGACCTCTGCGATGAGGCCGGCATGGTCGTCTGGGCTGAGATTCCCTACATTTCCGAGCACATGCCCAATGGCCGTGAAAACACGATCAGCCAGATGAAGGAGCTGATCGTCCAGAACTACAACCACCCCTGCATCGTCTGCTGGGGCGTCTCGAACGAGATCACGATCTCGACGAAGGACAACCGCGACATGCGCGACAACCATCATGTGCTGAACGATCTCTGCCATGAGATGGACAAGACCCGCCTGACGACGCTGGCCTGCTATGCGATGTGCGGACCCTTCAACCCGGTGGCGCATATCACGGATCTCGTCAGCTGGAACCTGTATCTGGGCTGGTACGTGCCGGGCCTCTTTTTAAACGACCTCTGGATGGACTTCTTCCACCTCTGCTACCCGAACCGCGCGCTCGGCTTCAGCGAGTACGGCGCCGAGGGTATGCCGAACCTGCACAGCAGCCATCCCCGCCGCGGTGACCACACCGAGGAATACCAGGCCATCTACCATGAGTACATGCTCCGCTGCTTTGACCGCCACAAATGGCTGTGGGCGACCCACGTCTGGAACATGTACGACTTTGCCGCCGACGCCCGCGACCAGGGCGGCGAGCCGGGTATGAACCATAAGGGCCTGGTCACGTTTGACCGCAAGACCAAGAAGGACAGCTTCTACATCTATAAAGCGTGGTGGAGCGACGAGCCGTTCGTGCATATCTGCTCGAAGCGCTATGCGGACCGCACCGAGAATGAGATCGAGGTCAAGGTCTACTCGAACCAGAAGCAGGTAAGCCTTTATGTCAACGGCGAAAAGCTGAGTGAGCAGGAGGGCGAGCACATCTTCAAGTTCCGTGTCAAGCTGAACGGCGAGACGAAGGTCCAGGCCGTGGCAGGGGACAGCATCGACGATGCCATTTTCCGCAAGGTCGATGCCCCGAACCCGGACTACAAGCTGACTAAGAAAAAGTCCACCAGCGCAAACTGGGTGTAAATTTCGCCAAGCTGTAGGGGCCGCACATGTGCGGCCCGCAGCCGAATGGCAGACGAGCATTTGCGGGAAAGCCGCGGGCCGGGCATGCCCGGCCCCTACAAACCTCCCGGAAATCGCATCGTATTCTTTTGAAACACGCCGCACCGTGCGGCTGTTTTATATAAAACAAGGAGAAAAACGTAATGGATGATCTGAAAATGCAAAAGCAGACCTTGAAAAAGGCCTACAAAAAGACCAAGCGTAAGCACATTACGCCGTGGAAGATTCTGGCAATCATCTGCGCCGTGGTGATGATCGTTTCGATCCCGCTTAGCATCCTTCTGCAAAAGTTCGACAACACCATGGCGGCCCGTTTCGGCGGCAGCTTCTGGAAGCTGCAGAACGAGGACGCCAACGCCCAGTATTACACCAGCGACTTCAACTCCGCCGAGGAGATGGTCAACTACGGTCTGGCTTTGACCCAGCAGGTCGAGGCCGAGGGCGCTGCCCTGCTGATGAACAACAACAATGCGCTGCCTCTGGCTGCCGACGCGAAGGTCAGCACCTTCTCCAGCAGCAGCGTCAACCTCGTGTACGGCGGCACCGGCTCCGGCAATATTGATGCCTCCACCGCCGACACCCTGCGCACCGCCCTCGAAAAGGTCGGTGTCACCGTCAACCCCACCCTGTGGGACTTCTACACCGTCGGCGCCGGCAAGGACTACGCTCGCTCCAAGAGCGGCACGGTCGCTAAATCCAGTGAGGTCACCGCCGAGGTGCCTTGGGACGTCTACACCGACGAGGTCAAGGACAGCGTTGCCCAGTACGGCGATGCCGCCATCGTGACCCTGTCCCGCGTCGGCGGCGAGGGTGCTGACCTTTCCTATGGCGAGGTCAACTATCTGGCGCTCGACGAGAACGAGAAGGCTATGCTGCAGAACGTTGCCGAGATGAAGAAAAACGGCACCGTCAAAAAGACCATCTTGCTGATCAACTCCGCCAACGCCCTGCAGGTCGATTTCCTCAAGAACAACGAGTACGACATCGACGCCGCACTGTGGATCGGTGACGTGGGCATCTCCGGCATCAATGCCGTGGCCGAGATCCTGACCGGCAAGGTCAACCCCTCCGGCAGCCTGGTCGATACCTACTGCTACGACAACTTCAGCGCCCCCGCCATGTGGAACTTCACCCCCACCACCTACGAAGGCTATGTCGAGGGCGGCGATGTGTCCGCCAAGGCTAAGTCCTACATGATCTACCAGGAAGGCATCTATGTGGGCTACAAGTACTACGAGACCCGCTACGAGGACTTCGTCACCGGCAACGGCAACGCAGGCGACTACGCCTACGGCGACATCGTGGCTTACCCCTTCGGCTACGGCATGAGCTACACCAACTTCGACATCAGCGACATGAACGTCAGCTACAATGCCGCCGATGACACCTACACCGTCACCGTCAAGGTCACCAACACCGGTGACATGGCCGGCAAAAAGACCGTGCAGGTCTATGTCCAGAGCCCCTACACCGACTACGACAAGGAAAACGGCGTCGAGAAGTCTGCCGTTTCTCTGGTCGGCTTCGGCAAGACCGGCATGATCGAGCCGGGCGCTTCCGAGACGCTGTCCATGACCGTCAACAAGCGCGACATTGCTTCCTACGACACCTACGGCGCCGGCACCTACATCCTCGACGCCGGTGACTACTACTTCACCGCCGCCACCGATGCCCACAACGCCGTCAACAACATTCTGGCTGCCAAGGGCTACACCGTGGAGTCCACCAACGGCAAGATGACCGCCGACGGCAACGCCGACCTGACCTACACCTGGACCGAGGACGCCCTCGACACCACCACCTATGCCACCAGCGAAAACGGCACCGCCATCACCAACCAGCTGTCCAGCGCCGACCCCAACCTGTACGAGGGCATTGAGGAAACCGTGACCTGGCTGAGCCGCTCTGACTGGAACGGCACCCTGCCCACCGAAACCGTCAAGCTGGCCCTGACCGAGCTGCTCAAGAAGGACCTGAAGGACATCCGCTACGATCCTGCCGACTACGAGAGCGTTGATATGCCCACCCTCGGCGCCAAGAACGGCGTCAAGCTGTACGACATGATCGGTCTGGACTACAACGATCCCAAGTGGGACGAGCTGCTGGATCAGATGACCTTCGACGAGATGAACTCCCTGATCGGCGACGCCTTCCACTGGACCATGCCCGTCAAGAGCGTGGAAGCCCCCGGCACCCGTGACGAGAACGGCCCCCAGGGTCTGACCGCCAGCCTGCTGGGCAACGACAAGAGCCAGCTGACCGCCACCGCCTTCACCTCTGAGGACGTTATGGCTGCCACCTTCAATACCGAGATCATGACCGAGATCGGCAAGGTCATCGGCAACAACTGCCTGGAAGCCGACATCGCCTGCCTGTACGGCCCCGGCAACAACATTCACCGCACCCCCTACGGTGGTCGTAACTTCGAGTACTACTCCGAGGACGGCTTCCTCTCCGGCATGATGTCCGCTTACGAAGTCAAGGCAATTCAGGACAAGGGCGTCCACGTTGTGATGAAGCACTTTGCCCTGAACGACTGCGAGCAGGACCGTATCGGTCTGGGTGTCTGGCTGAACGAGCAGGCTGCCCGTGAAGTCTACCTGAAAGCCTTCCAGGCTCCCGTCGAGGTCGGCAACGCCAACGGCGTTATGATCGCCTACACCCGCTGGGGCGCTGTCTGGTCCGGCGGCAACTACGGTCTGGTCACCGGCATCCTGCGCAACGAGTGGGGCTGCGACGGCATGGTCATCACCGATAACGTTCTGACCCAGTATGTCAACGGTCCCGACGGCGTTCTGGCCGGTGTGTCCATCTACGACGCCATGATGTCCTTCGTCACCGACACCCTGCCCAAGTACAAGAACGACCCCGTCATCGTCACCGCCATGCGCGAGGCCTGCCACCACAACCTGTATGCCATCGCCAACTCCTGCGGCATGAACGGCGTGGGTGCCGACACCACCATCAAGGTCACCCGCCCGACGGTTGTCACCATGAGCATCATCATTGCCTGTGCCTCCACCTTCTTCTGCCTGCTGGGCATCGTGATGTGGATCATTGGCGGCATCAAGTTCCGCAAGACCGAAGAATACAAGGCCTACAAGGATTTCAAAAAATCCCTGAAAGCCGCTAAGAAAGCCTGATTTCTACAGAATTTCCGTAAGCTCCCCGCCGGCCCCGGCGGGGACTTTTGAGTAAGATTTCTTTTTCCACAACAAGGAGCAGCCCATGAGCGAAAATGCAAAAGCGTCCAGCGTCAATCGCGCCAAACTTTACCAGCTGGTACTGTTTCCGCTGAACAACGGTGCCACGAATGTTTATTACGTCCTTGTGCTTTCCTACATTGCCACCTTCGGCAGCAATGTACTGGCGCTGGGCACTCTGTTTGCCTCGGTCATGGTCACGGCCATGCGCCTGTGCGACGCCATCACCGACCCGATCATTGGTGCGCTGATGGACCGCACGAACGGTAAGTTCGGCAAATTCCGCCCGTTCATGGCCATCGGCAACCTTATCATGGCCGCCAGCATTCTGGTGCTGTACGGCATCACCCCGATGATCCCCGATACGATGATGTGGGCACGCTATGCCGCGTTTGTGGGCCTGTACTTTGTCTGGGTCATCGGCTACACCTTCCAGACCAGCTGCACCCGTTCCGGTCAGACGGTTCTGACCAACGACCCCAAGCAGCGCCCGCTGTTTACGATCTTCAACACCGTCGGCAGTCTGCTGGGCATGGGCGTTATGCAGTTCCTGGCTCCCATCCTTGCCAAAAACTATGAGGGCGGCTATTCCTCCGCGGGCTTCTTCCGCACGCTGGCCCCCGTGGGCATTGTGATGTCCATTGCGCTGACCATCCTGGCCATCATCGGCATCTGGGAGAAGGATCAGCCCAAGTACTTCGGCATCGGCGGCGAAAAGACCGAGAAGGTCAAGGTCAGCGAGTATCTGCAGATTATCCGGGAAAACAAACCCATGCAGCGTCTGATGATCGCGGGCGCGGGCACGAAGCTGGCGCTCTCCATCGCCAACAACACCACGGTTCTGTGCATGCTCTACGGCTGCATGATGGGTGCTTACGATGGGCTGTACCTGCCCATGATGGTGCTGGGCTACGCCTGCAGTGTGCCGTTCTTCATTCTCTCTGTGCGCACCAGCCAGAAGAAGGGCCAGAAGGCCAGCCTGACGAAGTATGTCAGCGTGGCACTGGCCTGCTATGTCGGCGTGCTGGTCCTGCTGCTGCTGTGGGGTCACGGTGATGCATTCCATCTGAGCCTGCTGGGCGAGAATGGTCTGTCCATCAACCTGTACACGATTCTGTTCATCCTGTTCTTCGGCATTGGCTACGGCGCATACTACGCTACTGCCGACATGCCCATTCCGATGGTTGCCGACTGCTCCGACTACGAGACCTACCGCTCCGGCAAGTATATTCCGGGCATCATGGGTACGCTGTTCAGCCTGGTGGATAAGCTCGTTTCCAGCCTGTCCGCCACCGTCGTCGGCATTGCCGTGACCTTTATCGGTCTGAACAACCTGCCCACCCAGTATGACCCGTACACTCCGGGCATGAATGTGGTCGTTATCGTCCTGTTCTGCGCCATCCCGATGGTCGCCTGGGCGGCCACTCTCATCGCCATGAAGGGCTACAGCCTGACCGGCGAGAAGATGAAGGAGATCCAGGCCGTCAACGCCTGCCGCCGCGACGCAGTTGCGAACGGCATGAAGCTGGAAGATGCCATGGAAAAGTGGCAGACCGTCGACCAGCTGCCCGCGGAGTACCGCGCGTAAGCTTTAACCCTGCGATTCTCTTTGTCCTTCCATAAACGCAAAGCCCCCCGGCATCGTGAGGATGCCGGGGGGCTTTGTTTAGTCTGCGTGGCAGGGAAAAAGGGAACCCCCATGGCGGGATACGCCATGGGGGTTCTCTTTTGGTGCGGAAGATGGGACTTGAACCCACACGTCATAGACACACGCACCTCAAACGTGCCTGTCTGCCGATTCCAGCACTTCCGCATAAGGCAACGCCTTGGCATTGCAAAAAGTATTTTAGCATACCCGCCGCAAAAAAGCAAGGGCTTTTTGGGCTTTTCTTCAAATTATTAACCACTGTGCCTTCTCGCGCGAAAATTGTTCGTTATACAGCATCTTTTACCCCATTTTCCTGCATTGCAGCAAAAAACTTCAATTTTTTTCAAAATAGGGCTTGCATTTTTGCTCAGGCTCTGATATACTAATCAAGCACTGTTAAGGCAGGCGCACAAATGAATATGGGAGCTTTCCCGAGTGGCCAATGGGGACAGACTGTAAATCTGCTGCTTAATGCTTCGGTGGTTCGAATCCACCAGCTCCCACCAAAAGAGATCCGCAACTGAGGTTGCGGGTCTTTTTTTGTGTTGGAACTGGTAGGGTTCGAACAGGTCGGCCGCCCGAAGGCGGCAAGCAACAGTCCTGCGGACTGTTGCTTAGACCGCGGCTTGGCGAATCCACCAGCTCCCGCCAAAGTGTTGAACGATAAAACGTATGTTTTATCGTCTAGTCTTTTTATCTGACCGCACTTTTGACCGCATTTATTATAAAACCCATATCAAAGCGCCCCTCTGTTCCTATCACAGAGAGGCGCTTTTCTTCATTTCAATTTTATCAGGTTGCCTCCCGGCGGGCAAAGTAGGAGCCTACTGCGGTGATCTGCTTGGGCAGGTCAGGGCGGTAGAGGGGGGAATCCGGGTAAAAGCTGTTGATTACAACACCATTATCCCCTGCTCGCGCGGTGGAATGAATGTACTCTCCATTGCCAAGATAGAGCGCCACATGGCCGGGGAAATACACCAGATCTCCCACGCGCATATCCGAAACATGGGCCGGATGGATGGGGTAGCCCTCTTTCAGCTCGGAATCCCGCCAGATGGAAATACCACACAGCAGGTATGCCATGCTGCACAGGCCGGAGCAATCAATGCCCGCCGGGGTTTTGCCGCCCCAGCGGTAGGGCGTGCCAAGGTAGCGCTTGGCTGCCTGGGCAATGGCTGCACGCAGCTTTTCCTGGTCCTGCTCGCAGGGCTGGGTGTACAGCGGGGCCAGCGCGTCCGCACGCAGGTAACCGGTGCGGCCATCCGGCAGCGTTACGGCCTGCCAGCCGTCTTCCGGCTCCCCCTGCACGGCCACGCGGGCGCCCAAGGGCAGGCCAGCAGCCACGCAGGCCCCCTGCACACGGGGTTCCGCCAGCACATCAGCCCAGCGGGCTATGACCACCATCTGCGGCTGAACCAGCCATTCTTCCGCCTTGGGGCCAGTCAGCAAAGCATCCTGTGCTACCCAGCCGGTATAGCCGTAAAAGGTGCGTACCGGTACCATGTGCTGTTCGGCTTCGCCGGTAATTTCCACCGGCATGCCCAGCAAAAGCTCATCCACCAAACGAGATTGCTGCGGGTTCTGCGCCCAGAGGGCCGGGTTTGTGGTAAGCGGCGCTATGGCCACGTTGATTACTGCCTGCATTGTTATTTCCTCACTGTGTTATCTCAGTCCCAGTTTTCGCCCGCGCGGTGGCAGGCAACCATACGGCCATCCCATTCCCGCAGCTCCGGAACCTCGGTGCGGCAGCGCTCCGTTGCGTAAGGGCAGCGGGTATGGAAGCAGCAGCCGGACGGCAGGTTGACCGGACTGGGCACTTCGCCCATCAGCACACGGCGGTGCTGGTTGCGGCGGTGTGGATCCGCCTGCGGGATGGCATCCATCAAAAAGGCGGTATAGGGGTGCATGGGGTGGCTGTAGAGCTCTTCCTTGGTGGCAACCTCGCACACATGGCCCAGGAACATTACGCAGACGCGGTCCGCAATAAAGTTGATGACAGAAAGATCATGCCCGATGAAGAGATAGGTCAGGCCGTACTGCTTTTGCAGGTCCTTGAGCAGGTTCAACACCTGGCTCTGCACCGAAACATCCAATGCGGAGACCGGTTCATCGCAGACGATCAGGTCCGGCTGCAGCGCAATGGCGCGGGCAATGCCGATGCGCTGGCGCTGGCCGCCGCTGAACTGGTGCGGGTAACGGTTCAAAAACTCTGCCGGTACACCAACAGCCTGCATCAATTCCAGCACACGGTGGGTGGTTTCGGCTTTGGTTTTGCATACATGATAGGTTTCCAGCGGTTCGGCAATGATATCCCGCACCTTCATGCGCGGGTCAAGGCTGGCATACGGGTCCTGGAAGACCATCTGCATCCGGCGGCGCAGGGGGGCAAATTCCTTATCCTTCATGGCGGTGATGTTCCGCCCCTCAAAGGTCACGCTGCCCCTGGTTGCGGGCAGCATGCGGATCAGGGTGCGTCCCAGGGTGCTTTTGCCGCAGCCGCTCTCCCCCACCAGGGCCAGCGTTTCGCCGCGGTACAGGGTCAGATCCACATTGGTCAGGGCATGGACGGCCTGGTCTTTTTTGCTGGTTTCAAAGTTTTTATAAATACCTTTTGCCTGCAAAAGAACTTCGTGTTTTACCTCGCTCATTGATGTTCCTCCTCACAGCGGAAGCAGCGCACCTGATGATCCGGTGCAACGGGATGCAGCTGCGCTTTTTCCGTGCGGCATTGGTCGGTGGCATATTCGCAGCGGTTGCTGAACGGGCAGCCCTGCGACAGGTGCAGCAGGTTGGGCACCACACCGGGGATGGTGTGCAGCCGCTCGGCGTTCTGGCCAATGCGCGGGATGGAATCCAGCAGGCCCTTGGTATAGGGGTGCATGGTATGGTCAAACAGCTCAAAGGTTTCGGCCTGTTCCATGATCTTGCCTGCGTACATGACATACACATAGTCACAGATTTCCGCCACAACGCCCATGTTATGGGTGATGATCAGCACGCTCATGCCGGTTTCGTCCCGCAGCTCCTTCATCAGGCGCAGGATCTGGGCTTCAATTGTCACATCCAGTGCGGTGGTGGGCTCATCGGCAATCAGCAGCTTGGGCTTGCATACCATGGCCATGGCAATCATCACGCGCTGGCGCAGGCCGCCGGAAAGCTCGTGCGGGTAGCAGTCATAGCGCTTTTCCGCTTCGGGGATGCCAACACGCTGGAACATTTCCACCACGCGCTGCTTGGCTTCCGCCTTGCTCATGGTCGGGTTATGCACCAGCAGCGTTTCGCGCACCTGGCGGCCCACCTTGAGCACCGGGTTCAGGCTGGTCATCGGCTCCTGAAAGATCATCGAAATATCATTGCCGCAGATCTTGCGCAGCTCTTTATCCGAAAGTCTGGTCAGGTCCTGATCTTCAAACCGGATGCTGCCGCCCGCCACGCGGCCGGGGTATTTCAGCAGGCCCATAATGGATTTGGCGGTCATGCTTTTGCCGCAGCCGCTCTCCCCCACCAGGCCGATGATCTTGCCCTTGGGAATATCCAGGTCCAGGCCATCCACCGCCGGGGCCACGCCTTTTTCGGTAAAGAAATAGGAGTTCAGGCCGCGGATTTCCAGAACATTATTATTATTTTCCATCTTTTACTTCTCCCCCGCCGTTACTGGTTCTTCATGTAGGGGTCCAGCACATCGCGCAGACCGTCACCCAAAAAGTTGAACGCCAGCACCACGATCATAATGGCAATGCAGGGTGCCAAGGCCAGCCAGGGCTGGGTGAACAAAAACTGCTTGGACTGGTTGACCATCAGGCCCCAGGATGCTGCCGGGGGCTGTGCGCCGATGCCCAAAAAGCTCAGCGAGCTTTCAGACAGAATGGCAGAGGGAACATTCAGGGTAAACAGAACGATCAACGAGGGAATGCAGTTGGGCAGGATATGCTTGAGCATGATTTTGCCGTTGCTGACGCCGATCGAACGGGCAGCCTCAACATATTCGCTCTCCTTCAGGCTCAGGGTCTGGCTGCGCACCACGCGGGCCACACTGGCCCAGCTGGTGAGGGAAAGCGCGATAAACAGGTTGACGGTGGACTGGCCCAGGGTGTACATAACCACCATGGCCAGCAGCAGGGACGGGATGGACAGCATGATATCCGCCAGGCGCATGATGACATAATCCACCCAGCCGCCAAAGTAACCGGCCAGCAGGCCAAAGAAGATGCCCACCACTAGCGAAATGATGCTGGGCAGAATGCCGATGGTAAGCGAGAGGCGCGAGCCATACAGAATACGGGAGAACACATCGCGGCCCAGTTCATCCGTGCCAAACCAGTGGGCAGCGCTGGGGCCCTGCAAACGGCTGATCAGGTCCTGCTCAGCCTCACCATAGGGGGCCAGAATGGGAGCAAAAATAGCTATCAGGATGACAACCAGAATCAGCACAGCCGAAAAGGCGGCCAGCTTGTTCTGGCGGCACATGCGCAGCAGCTGTTCTTTCAGGCCGTCCTCTTCGCCGATCTGGCTTTCCAGTTCCTGCGGCTGGGCATTTTTCAACATTTCGTCTGCCATGGCTTATGCCTCCTTTCTGATGCGCGGGTCCAACACAGAATACAGCAGGTCCGCAATCAGGTTGCCTGCAATGACCAGCACGGTGGTAAACAGCACGGTCCCCTGCAGCACCGGCATATCACGGTTCTGGATTGCTGTGGTGGCAAGGCGGCCGATGCCGGGAATGGCAAAAATGCTCTCGGTGATAACTGCGCCGGACAGCATGCCGGAGAACTGCAATGCCATCATGGTAATGACCGGCAGCATGGAGTTTTTGAGCGCATGGCCCAGAATGACCGCCTGCTTGCGCAGGCCTTTGGCACGGGCGGTATCAATATAATCCGCCTGCATCACTTCCAGCAGGCTGGAGCGCGTCATACGGGCAATGCTGCCTGCGCTGTTCCAGCCCAGGGCAATGGCGGGCAGAATCATGGAGAGGAAGGTACCATCCAGCGTAAGCGGGAATGCCTTGATTTTGAAGGCAAACAGGTATTGCAGCAGCAGCGCCACCATGAAAATAGGCATGGAAACGCCAGCCAGCGAAACGCCCATGAACAGGTGGTCCACAAGGCTGTTCTGCCTGATGGCTGCTATAATACCGGTGCCAAGGCCCAGCACCCAGGCGAACAGCGCCGCCAGCAGGGCCAGTTCCAGCGTGTAGGGGAACGCCTCTATGATCATATCGGTAACAGCGCGGTTATATTTATAACTGATGCCCAGGTCCCCATGGATCGCCCCGGCCAGATAGTCAAAGAACTGCACGATCACCGGCTTATCCAGCCCCATCACTTCAGTCAGGCGGTCAATGGTGGCCTGGTCCACATGTTCACCCAGCAGCATAGCCGCCGCATTGCCGGGAACAATGCGCAGCATGATGAAGATGAGCAGTACCAAGCCGATCAGCACCGGAATGGTGCCCAAAATGCGCTTTATCACGCTTTTCACACGGAGTCACTCCCCTTTTGTCCCTCACAGCCGCTGTTTCCAAACTGCCAATCGGTTAAAACCATGCTCTGTGCAGGTGAACATCATTTTCCCCGCAGGCGTTGCTTCGGCACAGCGCTTTTATAAAAAGCGCTAAGGCAATACCGCATAATTCTAAGTGCCGATACGGCGAGCGAGGTGCGGCAGA
>OJAI01001502.1_pt1 | contig 12286 bp, 9 predicted proteins | sample 1588891 | NCBI WGS metagenome assembly OJAI01 (sample SAMN03283255) | human gut metagenome | biome: human-associated habitat; material: feces | host: Homo sapiens | place: USA | collected 2013 | reverse complement strand
CAGCTGCCGGAGCGGTGCTTAAGCCGCAAGGCGGGAATTGTGCGGTGTTGCCCTATCCTCACTCCCCTTTTGGTGAGCGGCTAGCCTGCAATTCGACGTATTATTGAGGTTACCATTTCTATCCACACTCTCCTTGCGGAGAGCGATACGTTGGGGGCAACCAAGGCCGATGCGGCATTTCTATCCACACCCTCTCACAGGGAATGACTGGCATTTATTCATGGCTCTGGTAATGTTACACAAACTTTTACCGATGTTTGTGAACAGAAAAACACTCGTACTGGGCACTGGCATGGCATTTTTGCTGGCTCAAACACTCGTGCATTTATTTCATGTTCTGCTTCTGCTATTTTGTGCAGGCAATGCTTATTTCATCAGTTTCTGCAGCGTTTTCAGCAGCTCATCCACAACTTCGTCATTCCCGGCACGGATATCATCCGCCACACAGGTGCGGATATGGTTTGCCAGCAGCTCACGGTTGAACGCGTTCATCGCCGCCGTTACCGCCGCCGACTGCACCAGAATATCCGGACAATACACTTCGTTTTCCACCATCCCACGGATGCCCCGAATCTGCCCTTCGATCCGGTTCAGTCTGTGGACCAGACTTTTATACTCTTCTTCACTGCGATGCTTTGTTTTGTGTGCACAGCAGCAACACGGTTCCTTCTTTTCGTTTTCCTGCATTATGTTACCCTCCCATCACATGCAAGGTACCCCGGCGGGGTATATTCACTATATACCCCGCCGGGGTACCTTGTCAAGTAGATAATATAATATTTTTATATTATTTTATGCGAGAGTTTTTTACTATAGCAATTTTTAAAATTAAAGCGGATATCCGCATGAACAAAACCACCCTGAACAGTCAGAAAGAGAAACATTCCATACTCTCCTTGCGGAGAGCGACGTCTGTTGCGCTGCCCGGTCTGCGGCTGCACCTTAATTTCTATCCACGCTCTCCTTGCGGAGAGCGACCAATCGGAACGTTGCGCACGGTGAGCGTCAAAAATTTCTATCCACGCTCTCCTTGCGGAGAGCGACGGGGGGGGTGAATAGTATGTTAACCCTGATTCAAAATTTCTATCCACGCTCTCCTTGCGGAGAGCGACTAGAGCACCTCCTTACAATTTAATGATACAACACAAATTTCTATCCACGCTCTCCTTGCGGAGAGCGACAGTACCTTCATCGACTGTAATAGTAATTTTACGCATTTCTATCCACGCTCTCCTTGCGGAGAGCGACCTTTGTGAGTTCAGCAGGAACAACGGGAAAATCGAATTTCTATCCACGCTCTCCTTGCGGAGAGCGACGCTGATACGCATGCTCAATAGCCCACACAGCCAGAAATTTCTATCCACGCTCTCCTTGCGGAGAGCGACCGTTCATAACTTTTCGACACTGGACAACATATTTATTTCTATCCACGCTCTCCTTGCGGAGAGCGACAGCACCTCCTTACAATTTAATGATACAACACAGATTTCTATCCACGCTCTCCTTGCGGAGAGCGACTAACGAGAGTGGCAAGGACGCCAACGACAGTAGATTTCTATCCACGCTCTCCTTGCGGAGAGCGACTTTGCCGGGTCGGCTTGGGTGCAAGAGTTTCCCATTTCTATCCACGCTCTCCTTGCGGAGAGCGACCTTGGGCGCGTGGAAGTCGTGTAACGTACGTGGAAATTTCTATCCACGCTCTCCTTGCGGAGAGCGACGCTCGCCGCGCTTTGGGTTTTGTCGATCCAGATATTTCTATCCACGCTCTCCTTGCGGAGAGCGACCAGACGGCCTATTTTATTTTATCAGGCGGAACAAAATTTCTATCCACGCTCTCCTTGCGGAGAGCGACAGCAAAAGTGCACAAAACAGTGGGGCACTTTTGCGCATATGGAACAAATTTTATGGGGATTGCATCTTCATGCTGACAGGCAAGGCTGTATTTTACCCTTTCTGCCCCTGTTTTTTCCATATTTTCTGGTGCGAAGGAAGCGGGAATTTTATGATTGCCTTCCCCTCGCACTAAGCAAACAAGATTCCATCCTGATCAAAATCCGGGTGCAGACCCACATGCTCGACTTTGCTTTTGTAATGGTTTCCCAGTTGATAAAAGCGCAGGCTGTCCGATTCCGAATCGATCAGTTCGGTCAATTTTGCTTTGAACATCGTGTATTGCGCGGCATCCAGCAGGCACTCAAATACGGAGTTTTGCACCCGCTGGCCGTAGTCTACACAGACTTTTGCTACTTTGCGCAGCCTGCGACGACCGGCGGCTGTTTCGGTGTTGACATCATAGGTTACAAGCACCAACATAACGGCACCTCACTTCCAGAAAAACGGTGGGTACACTTCCAGGTCGCCGCGCAGAGCACGGGCCAGCAAAAGCGCCTGAACATAAGGCACCAGCCCCCAGGGCAGTTTTTCTTTCAAAAACGGATGGGTGATCTCTTCCTTCTTTTTGTTCTGCCATGCGGTCAGGAAAGCTTTGCGGCCATCATCCGTCAGCAGTACGGCACCATTTTCCTGTTTTTGCAGGTGTTTTGCCGTGATGATCTTTTGATTGATGCAGCTGATGACCAGCCGGTCTGCATAAACCGCCCGCAGTTCTTCCATCAGGTCAAGTGCCAGACTTTTGCGGCCGGGGCGCGGGCGGTGCATAAAGCCAACATAAGGGTCCAGGCCCACAGCGGTCAAGGCGGATGCACACTCCCGCGCCAGCATGCTGTAGGCAAACGAAAGCAGCGCATTCACATTGTCCAGCGGTGGACGGCGGCTGCGGCCCTCAAACACAAAATCCTGCTTTTGCTGCAGAATCAGGTCATTCAGGCAGTCAAAGTAGCGCTGGGCTGCCTCGCCTTCCAGGCCGCGCAGCTGTTCCGGATCATCGCTGGTCTGTATCAGCGGCAGCGCGGCGGCCAGCTGGGTGGAGGTGCGTTTCAGTTTTTCGACCGGGACACGCTGGGGATGATCGCGGGTTGCGCGTTCCAGCACCCAGCGTGCGTTATACACTTTACCAAGGATAAAGCTCCAGGCATAGCGACAGCTCTGGGCCATGTCATCCGACACGCGGTACTGCGTCTGACGCAGCAGCACATTGCCGCGTTCTTCCCCCACGGTGCGGGCCTGAAATCTGCCATACGGGTCAAAAAAGCAAAGGTCAATGCCCCGCCGGGCACAAGCTCCCATCAAAGCGGGGCTGGCACCTGCGTAAGTAAAGCAGACGATGCCTTCCAGCGTATGCAGGGCATGGCGGTGGGTTTCCTGCTTATTGCGGGTAACAACAAGGTTTTCGCCATCCAATGTCAGGTAAGCGTCCTCATTGATGACAAACAGGGTGTTGAGCAGCTTTCTCATGGCGCGCCCTCCTCAATATGCTCCCGCAGATACGCCGCCGGGTCTGCCTGCTGATACAGCGCCGGCAGGCAAAGCTCTTTCAGTGAGCAGGCATTGCAATGCTTGCCAGGTTTGCTTTTTGGGGTATAGCCGCGCGCAAACAGGCGGTTCATCTCATCCGCCATGGTCTGCGCGGTGCTGCGCAGTTCCGGTGTCAGGGAAACATGTTCCCGCTGCCGGGTTTCTTCATAAAAGATTTCCCCTTCCGGCACCTCGCACACCAGCATTTCTTCCAGCGCCATGGCCTGTGCGCAGAGCTGCAAACGGTCGGCATCGTTTACCTTGCTGCGGCCATGCTTATATTCCACGGGCATGGGCTGCCACAGGCCGCGGCGGCCCTGCAATGACACGCCGTTTGGATCCTTGTGAAACTCTACCACATCGCAGTCGCCGGTCAGTTTTAAGCGGTGGCTGACGACCCTCATACCGCGGGCGATCAGCAAATCGCCGCGTTTTTCCGTCAGGGTAACATCATGGCAGCGGGTATGCTGCAGGCGGCCTTCGGCGGTGCGTTGGTTTTCGGACCATTGTTGTTCCAAGTACGCAAGTGCCCATTGGCGGCGGCAGAATGCAAAGTGCTGGATGCCAGACATTTGCAGATAGTCATCAGTATTCATCATACACTTCCGGTGTCAATCCGTTCAGGGTATCGCAAGTAATATTATAATCTTCCACCCGGTGTGCTTGTGCCACACTTTCTTTTAGCTCCACATGCAGACAGCGATGGACCTTTGCCGAAGAATACTGTCCGCTTTTGCAGTTATGACGCCACCAATACAGGCGAACCACCTCCATACTGCCATCCGGGCGGGCAGAGGAACTATCGTTTTCAAACAGTGTGCGCAGCGCTTCTTTGATGATTTCTGCATCTTCATCTGTAAAGCCGGTCTTTTCTGCCAGCTGGCAGTTAATGCTGCCAAAGGTTGTGTACACGCCAAAAGCCACACGGTGCTTCATACCCATGGTATCGCTTGACTTCTTTTCGCCAGTCGTACCGTTCACGCTCTTTGTGATCTGGATATCATCGACATCAATCGGGTCCACGCTGAAAGCCGGATGAATAGATACCGGGCCGCGCACGCCAACGGAAACACCATCGCCCTTGGATTCTTTCCCCTTAAAGGCAAACACCTGGCCAAAGCTGCGCACATCCAGCCAGGTTTCACAGGCAGCCTTTGCATAAGCATCTTTATCTTTTTCAGCCTTTTTCACTGCTGGGCAGCCGTCTGCACGGTCTTTCAGGCTTTTGAAGCCATCATTGCAGCGGTCGTCCGACTGGACAAACACATTCTGGCCAAGGTCCATCATGCGGTTGCGGATCTTGCGTTTCAGGCACACATCCGAAATTTCACCCAGTCCCTCATACGTTTCGCGCGGGCGGTTTCCGTTCAGCGGGTCACCGTTCGGGTTCGCATGGTTTACAGCAATCACAAGTGCAAAGTCGATTTTATTCTGCAACACAGCCATCTTTTATTCCTCCTGCTTTTTTGCTTTCGCTTTATATTCTGCATTTTCGGCCTTAAAGTCCATCATCTGGTCAGCATAGCCAATCAGATACAGCTCACCAAGTCTTTTGTTCGTAAAGTTTTCTGTGCCAATCTTATGTAATAATTCTTGCATCATCGCATACCTTTGGCTATCCATTCCGTTACGGTTTTTCATTCTGTTCAGGTACGGATTTAATTTTTTATCCAAAAGAAGTGTTGTTGTTGCCGGGTGCAGAGCAAACGCGGTTCTTAAACGCTCTGCATTTGTCAAACGTTTTTCGTTCTCATTTCCTAGCTGAATCAACGCCCGTCTTTCAATCTGTTCTGCACAGGCTAAAATTCTCCCAAACAAATAGTTTCGGTCTTTAATGGTTTCATCAACATTCATCGGATAATCCACCTTCTTATTTCTATGATAGTACCCACGCACAAGGGCGCAGGCAATGTTTTGTGCTTTTTGTTGTTCCCAATAATCCAGGCCAATGCTGTTTGTTGCCCGATCTACCGCACTGATCATCAAATCCCGCGGGAAGCGCTCCCCATTGGTAATACAGGGAATCAGTCGTTCGATTGTCGCTTGTTTCAGCTTTGCATCCACTTTTTCGCCATAGGCTGCTTTTGCAATGTCCGCCGGGGCAGGCGCACCAACAAAGACAACTTTCTTGATCTTGGGCTTTTTGCCCAGTTCCGTCGGCTCCTCTACACTGCGGTATTCCAGCTGCCATTGGAACGTATCGTGCCAATCCTTTATATTGGCAAGCAACTTAGAGCCCTGCAGTTCCTGATAGTACCGGATGGACAACCGGCCAGGTGTAGCAGAATCCAAAATCATGACCGCCGTTTGGGAATTGTCCTTCAACTGGTGCTGATACCCCAGAATGGCCCGGTTAAACTGCCGTGCAATTTCTTCTTGGGTATCCGCAGGCAACCTTTCTGTATCTTCCTCAAAATCGTCCCAATCATCGCCTGCTAGTGGATTATATTCCTGGGCAATATCGAGAGTATCCCCCAGCACATTGGGTACTGCTTCGTTCTGTGTTCCCCAAACAAGTACAGTCTGGTCCCCTGTATTTACCCCTTGCTTGCTGACCAACCATCGCAAGGCGCTGTGTGCCTTTTGGGTTGTTTCATAACCAATCGAAAGTGCCTGCGCTGCATCCGCAAAGCGCCCGCGGTAAGTATAATTCGTATTGTCATTGCTGGATATCAGCTTTGCACGGTCACCTGGGTTGCGGATCTTATACGGGCTTAATGTAGAAACCGGCATTTTGATTCCCTGAACTGTGCAATAGTCAATATCTTTTAACTGTGTTTCATAAAAGCGGATAAAGCTTTCTCGGACTGTTGTATCACGCGACAAATCAACATTGTCAACGCGGAACCGGACAAAAGATTCCGTCTGGTCACTACCGGCCAGCGTATCCAAAATAGGGGGCTTGTCTTCTTTGTTTCCCTGCCATTTTGTTGGCAGAGTTCCATTTTCATCTATAAACAAAATATTTGCCTTGACCAGGTCTGCGATCAGGCATTCTTTTTCCAGGTAGTGCAGGACTGTACACACAGCCGGGTGGGCATAAGGAGATGTACACCACGCTTGTAGCTGCTTGTGGTAAAGCGGCCATCCGGATTCTTTACTACCACCAAAAGTGGGATAATCTGCCGCAATATATTGCAGTTTATCCACTAGCGGGTGCGGCACCATGCCGGATGTCCGCGCCGAAGATTCCTCTGTGCAAGGAATGATCGTTGTCCTTTGATCTTGTGCCAGCAAGCCTGCATACTGAAAGTTTCCGTCCTTGTCCAGCTCCACTTCAATGTTGACCTGCTGCGTCGTGTGAGCCACCGGCAGTAGTGGAACTTTCCCAGGCTGCTGCTTTCCAATTTCTGACACGCTATTCTGGTAGGTTTTATAGCAATAGCTAAGCCAGCTCATTCCTGTATCACCTCCCTGTACAAATCATCGCAGTCGCTGACTGTTTCACCCAGCGTAAAGGTCTTCATCTTTTGCGGGTGGATATCGCGCACAATTTCGCATTCTTCCGGGCGGCAAAAACAGATTTTTCCGTTCTGCATTACCGGGTGCCAAAAGCGTTCCTGCATCACGCCTTTCCCGTTTTCGTCCGCATAGGTAATGCCGTGCTCCATTAGGCCTAGGTCCAGGGATGAAACATCATCATAATGCCCTTTTCCCAGGCCAAAAATGCAGGGTTCAATATACCCCTGGCATTCGCGTGTTCCCAAAAAGATATCTCTTCTGCCGCCGCGTTCCAACATACGCTTTGCAATAGCGTAATGTTTGTTTTCATTGCGGTCTTTTTCCAGGTCTGGGCGATGTTCGTTCCATTCAAAATGTGCCCGCACCTGGTAGCAAACATCGGAAAGGTACGTATAGATGGAAAGATCGTTTTTTCCATTGTTATACATAATGGGACGGATGCCTTTGGATTGTCTTTCAATCGGGTTCATCACGCGCAGTTCATCAATTACCCAGGTGAACGTTGGTTTCCAATAGCAGCTTTCATAAATGCCCTTCAATGCCTGGTAGGTGGGCACCGGGTAGCTGAATTTTTCGCCGCCTACGCGGGTAATTGGGTCGCTGAACAGTGCATAACGCCCATATACCTGCATGGATATTGAATTTTCGTATTGCAAAGTCTAACCCTCCTTGTTAAGCAAATTGTATCGGCATAAATCCGGGGCTTGTCTGAATTCCCTTTTCGTCATCGTAATATTCCTTGTTAAGAATTGTCACCGCCCCTTCTTTTACTGTGTACAGTGCGCCTTGATCTGCCAGGCGTATTTTTTCATTTGTTGTAATACCAACGGTAAAGCGTTGTGCGTCCCGCAGCATTTTGGGGGTAAGCGGTTTACTGGACGAAAGTCTTGTTGCCATATCCGCGCCATCTTCCCCATAGGGAACCACCACCGGCGTTGTAATGTCTTCCAAAGCATGGAAATTCCTTTCTGCCGTGGCAAACGCCTGCCGGAGCAAGTAATTGGGGAACTTTTGTTTTCCTGTTGTCTCTTTCCAGGCTAGCACACTTTCCTGATTATCTGACAAAAGGTCAAACAAATTCACTGTTTTTGGGGGAATGTACCCCTTTAATTCAACCGGATCGCCCATCCGTTCCTGTTGTTGGGACTCTGCATAATAAAGCTGGTAGTACCTCAAAATACTTTCCGGCTCTAACAGGTCCGCATCCCTTTGTAATTGCTGCAGCAGGTGCCGTGTGGCTTCCCTGCCGTTGCGCAGTTCCGGAAGTCGATCCAGATTTTCCAGATTGTAGGTTTTAACAAGATACACCGTGCGGCATTTCCTTTCCGCATTGCGGTTGCATCGGCCGGAAGCCTGGGCCACACTGGGCAGCGCAGCCATACTTCGAATGACGCAATCAAAGCTTACATCCACGCCTGCCTCTATCAGCTGACTGCTTACACAGATCAAACGTTCCTGACCGTGTAAGGTGTTTAATTTTTGCTTAACTTCTGCGATAACATCTGCACGGTGCTTTGCACACAGGTGCGTGGTCAGGCAGTAAAGTTGTGTATGTTCCGGCTGGCATTGTTTCAAAGCCTCAAACACCTTTTCGACCGCCGAACGGGTATTCAAGATGATCAAAATGCTGCCATTCTCGTCTTGCTTGCTCCGTACAAATTCTGCAAGTTCTCCTGCCTGAAATCCATTTCCTGTTTCGGGCACTTCAATCTTTGTCCTTCGGAACTGCGCAAAGCGCAGCTGGTAATCCGGGACCAGGTCCACCGGCGATGCAAACCGCAAAGGGTTTGCTACTTCGCTTAGCGCTGGCTGTGTTGCCGTACACAAAACAACAACGCACCCCAAATAGTACGCCAAGAAATTTGCCGCCTGGTTGAACAAGTATGTATGGCAAATGGGCAGGGACTGTATTTCGTCAAACACCAAGATAGAATTTGCCAGTGCTGCCATGCGGCGCACATTCTGCCGCCTGCTGCAAAACAGGGTTTGCAGCATCTGTACCATAGTTGTACATATCACCGGCGCTTCCTGCCAGCGTTCCAGCTGGCGGAGAATTTCGGGGTCCTCTGTATCCAGCACCGCATCCGTATGGTGCTCCAACAGATATTCACTGCCGCCTAATGCCTTTTTGAACTCCTGTACATTCTGTCCGATAATCGACCGGAACGGTGCAACATAGAAAATATGCCGGGCCGAAAGTTTTTTGGCCGCATGCACACAATATCGCAGCCCGGAAAATGTTTTTCCTCCGCCTGTTGGCACATACAAGCGGTAAATACCCTGCTTTGCACATTCGCCTGCTGTCTTGCATTGCTCCGAAATTTCTGCACGCAAGGTATCTATTTTATGTCGGGGCTGCAAATTGTTCAGGAATGTTTCAACATTGCTTTCTATCAGATCCCATGGCGGAAGCTGCTCTGGGGGAAGGCATCCTTCTTGATTATAATAGTTGCCTGAATCCAACCAGTCTGCATCGATTAGGGCTGCAAACAAAAATCTGTGTGCCAACCCCAACATGACCTGATAGATACAAAGCCGCGGCTTCTTTCCTTCCTGCGTTCGGATTTTCCGCACAAGACATTCTACCTCCTGCGCAGCTTTGGCAAACATTTGCCGTATCTCTGTTTCACTTATGCAATCCGCAAAAAAGGCCCGGCAGCTTTCTTCATATAGCTCTTGAGCCTGCTCTGAATACATATGTTTTATCCAGGGTTCTACTCCACCCAGGTCGAAAACATCCATACGTTCAGAGTGATGGGATCCGATTGCCAATGCTGCCATTTGCGCAGTCAAGCGAGAAGGTGGTGAAGCTGTTTCTCCGCCATAATTTTCCCATAGCCACCGCATTCCGGCGCTGGAATGATTGATTTTTTCGTTTGTCTGACCTCTCAGATGTTTTTGCACGTTGCTATGAGATTTCCCAGCGTCATGGAGCCAGCCTGTAAGACGGCCCAAGTTTTCAAGTCCCAGCGGCTGGCACGCCCGTGCGCAGTACTCGGCCACGTTTTCACTGTGTTGTTTTAGGGATTGTATTTTCCAGACGCCATTGATTTGTTTGGTATGACCGAGTAGCATGGTAATCATCTCCTTATATTTTTATTTTGGATTATATAAAAGTTTCATTTGTAATCAATATAACATCATAAATAGGACTCTGTCAATCCTCTTTACTAAAAAATTTGCTTTTCATGATAAAATCATGTACACTACTTTATGTCAGAAAGCGACCTTAAGGCTTTCTGTGGATAGAAATGGATTTTATAATAGTTCCACATTTCTTCTTATTCCTAGCCGTCACAGCCCGACTGTGGCGGCTTCTTTGTTTCTTTTATTATAGCAGATCACTCATCGCATGATTCGAACTTTCACTCCAGTTCTGCAATCTTTGTCATACTATCCAAATTTATCCATGTAGAATTGTTAGCTATTCCCATTAGCAGATATTTTTGATAAAATAAGATATTATAGGGTTTATGAATTCACTTTCTTATATTACTTCTTCATCTTACCGAAAAATCATTTACGCAAGGAGTGAAAAGCCATGAAAAGGAAGTTATTCTCATTTTCAGCCAGTGTTATCACCGCAATAATGCTTACCGCTTGTGCTGCAGCGCCAGAAAATAAACCTGCTTCCTCCGCTGCTCTTTCCCCGACCAGTGAAGCTGTTGCCACAGCTATACCATCCACTAGCAATGCCAACTGGAAGTTACCGCCGCAATATGATTTTGACGAGATGATTCCTCTCTTCTCCCGCGAAACCCACACTGCCGGTTACGCCGCTGCCCGAAATCTGTACGCTGTGCGCAAGGGCGAACGCTGGAGCCTGTTTAATGCTGCCAACTGTAATGCTTTTCTGGAAGATTTGTCAGAAAGCATCCCGTACCTGTATGGTGAGCAGGAGCTCTCCATTGGGGTAGATGATACATACGATTACCAGAAGCTGAATGCCCTGGAAGAACAGATTAACCAGGAGCTGGTTGCCCAACAAATGCCTTTTATAACCATGCTGGGCGGGCACGGCGGGTATGGCATCCAGTGGATTTTAGGTGACAGCCAGATTTACCGTTCTGCTATTGGTGTCTATACATTTAGTGGCACGCCCATCGAACAGGTGTATGCTCCTGATTTGGTTGGCATCCAGCAAGGCATTTGGGATGATGAATATGCCGGTTATCTTGTTGACAATTCTGCACCTTTTGCCGTTGCGGATAAAAACGGTACAATTTTAACCGATTTCGACTACCAGGATGCCTGCATGGCCGGTGAATCTTTAATCGCGGTAAAGGATGCAGCCGGTAACTGGGGATATTGCGACCAAAGCGGTGCTTTAGTAATCCCCTGCATTTATCAGCCGCAGATGAGTTTGTCCATCATGAACGAAACTGTTGAATATCCTTACGCAGACTTATCTGGCATGGTAGTTGTGAAAAATCAATCCGGACAAAAGCTAGTTCTGGATGTTTACGGCAATGAGATAATTCCCGCTGGGCAATATGAAGATTTAGCCCCCGCGCGCGATGGCTGCGTATGGGCAAAACAGAATGGCCTTTGGGGCTTACTGCAAGTACAGGATTACACCGAAAACAATGCCGACATTATTCTGCCGGATGGATGCGTTGCACCAGATGTAACGCTTAGCCGAATTGATAGCCTTTGTACCTACACCACTGCTGATCATGGGCTGGTTATGCGTAAAGGTCCCGGTACAAATTATGAAAAAATGGATAATATCCCCTACGGTATCATCGTATGGGAATGCGGCTATAGCAGCAATGTGCCTGACTGGGTTGTTGTATATTACAATGGGATTTATGGTTGGGTCAGTGATGAATACTTGGCTACCACTATTTATTCCACCAGTAAATAATAAATAAAAAAGCAGGTGTTCATGTAGAAACGATATCGTCCTCCACGTGAATACCTGCTTTTTATAGCTTCTTTTATTATATCTGTTCTGTGCCGCTATATGCATTTGAATGAAGTGCTCTGTTTGTTTGCTTTTTCACCTAAAAGAATCGCGTAGGAGGCTCTCTTAACTAAAGAGCCGCCCTCTCACACCACCGTGCGTACCGACCGGTACACAGCGGTTCAACCGCACAAGTGCAAGGACTCGTAGTAGCGCCTGAGGATACTAAAATATCCTGCTTCTGCGAGTCTTTCGTTTGCAATGGAACCTTTTAATACAGGACTACCGGCGATACGCCAATAACCCAGTCTGGAATTGCCCCTTTGAGTTTCATTACTCATCGATATAATCTTTATCGAACCACTCGCCTAGCGAGTGGTTTTAGACATACAAAAAAGCACCTTAGCTTACGCTAAAGTGCTCTTCCTGGTGACCCGTGCGGGAATCGAACCCACGTTAACGGCGTGAGAGGCCGCTGTCTTAACCGCTTGACCAACGGGCCAT